>Ga0007860_1000005_pt1 | contig 29018 bp, 30 predicted proteins | sample CryBogCBH15Jul08_FD_54969 | JGI IMG/M metagenome (GOLD analysis project Ga0007860, IMG submission 54969) | Freshwater microbial communities from Crystal Bog, Wisconsin, USA - CBH15Jul08 | ecosystem: Environmental > Aquatic > Freshwater > Lake | place: Crystal Bog, Wisconsin, USA | collected...
ATTGTTCTTGCTGGATAAACTGCCCCGATAAAATATTTTTGCGTGTTGCCGACTTTTGTAGTTGACTCCCTTTATTGGCTACAATAGTATCCCATCATCGAAACAGATGGAGGGCACTCATGCACACGCTTCCTTACTCAGAACTTAAAACCGCTATCAACGAGGTCAACGATCTCGGCGTTCTCGCTGACAACATCGGCGAATTAAAGCAGCTCATTGCAGAGCTCGAAGCCAAGCACGATCTTTTCTCAGACGCATTAAAGGCAAAGCTTGCTGATGGCGAGCGCGCTATTGGCACAAAATGGTCGGCTCTTAAAACACAGCCAAATGTGAAGCCACGTCTTGACGCCAAGAAGGTCGAAGAGGCTCTTGGTAAAGACATCCTGGCCGACTTTTACGTCATGCCAAAGAGCTCTCCACGTCTCACGGTCGATGCGACCAAGATCTGGGAACAGGCTGCTTAACGCAGCCATTCCCTACGCTTTACCACGTCTATCGAGGATACAATCATGTCCAAGTCAGTTACTTATGTTTTCGACGAGATCTTCCCCTTCACGGCCGGCGGCAAAACTCTTGATGTCTGCATCAGCGGCGAGGCCGAGGTCAGCTACAGCGGCGACACCGACGCAGCCGACTGGCGCGTCTCAGAGATCTACCTGAACTCTCACGAATTCGTTGACGGGAAGGTCAAGCGAGACCGCCACGTCATCGACACCGATCACCCGCTCTACAGCGTGATCGAGGATCACATCGAGAACGATAGCGATGGAATCTACGAGCTCATCTCAAAAGACGAAGACGACGGCTACGACGCTTGGATGTCTGACGCATACGACCGCGACCGCGACGACCGCATAACAGGAGATCTCTGATGCTTACCAATACCGACATGCACTTAGAAGGACGCCTCACACTGGAGTCGTCTGTACGCTCACTGCCTAACGGCGATCAGTTTGGCATGGTCCGCATTCACGAAGGCAACCGCCATATCTGGAGCGCCTCGATCTTTGTCGTACCTGAAGACATTGATCGCATCGCAGAAGCAGTTGCTGCGTTCAACGAGGTGATGCAGCGCCCTTCCCTGCTTGCGGCGGCGGAATGACACCGCTTCCGCACATCACAGACGACGAACACACGCCAGTAAACCACAGAGTCTACATGGCGCGGTTTAGTCGGGAGACGGCGCGATCGTACCTGCGCCGTCCCACAATCTACGGAAAGGATCCTGCGCAGTTTCACTACTACATGCGTGAAGCCATTCGCTGGATCCAGGCTGAAAAGCACAGACGCAGTCAGGCACATTAAGCGCATTCGCGTGCGCTTATTGGGCAATGACGCCCCACTAATGGCTCGGCCATTGCACATAAGGAGAGTAATATGTCTAATAATGTAGCTACGCTTAATCTTGTGAACATGCCATCGAACTCCGCCGCTTTTGCTGCGCTGTTTGCCCAAAAGCCTAAGATGCTGACCGATGAGGTACAGTCTTGCGTGACAAAAGCATACGATGGTTATGACGAGTTGCGTAACTTGATCGGCGCTGACAACGATGCGGACGCTGTAGAAGGTTCTATCAAAGACAATATCGAAGGTGTCGTGACAATTCTGCGTGAATATTCGCAGAAATATCCGGCTGACTATCCACTTGCGGCAAAAGCCACACGTCGTCAGCTACGTCACGCATATATGGTTGTACGTCGCCGTATCTTTGCGGCTATGCAAGCATCTAATGCCCTGAGTGCTCCAACCCAAGCGGCTGAGTAACATTAACGGGTGACGTATTGCGCGTCACCCATTCCCCGCCGGAGCACAACCATGACCGACAAATCAGTCAAACCAGATGAGAAACTGCGTAGCGCAGATGTCATCGCTAATGAAATGCTGCGTCAGTTCAGGGAAGAAGGCATACCGCTTCCAAAGAACGGCCGCGACGTTATCAACCGGCACGGGAGCGTAAAAGCCAGCGTCGCCAGCGATGTCGTTTACTCCATCCGTCACAAGCTTCTTGCTGAAGAGAACACCAGGAAAGCTGTCGAAGCCGCTATCGAGAAGGCAAAGGACGAGGCTGTATGCCAGCCAGAAGACTTGCCGAAATCATGGCGCGATAAATTCGACATTGCCTTGCGTAAGCAGGTCCGAGAAATGCAGGCGCAATTCAACGACGCTGTCAGCGCAAAGGCAAAAGAGCTTGTCGAAACATACATGCTCCCAGCATGGCGTAAAAAGATAAACTATGCCGAAGAAATGCAGCGCAATTGGCGTACCGATACATATGCCCTGACGCGCGACGAGTACAAGAAGATCTTAGTCTGCTTGCATCCTGACCGTGTTCAGGACGAGGCGCTTAAGCTTCGATACTCCCAGGCCTTCGACATCTTTAAGCAGAAAGAAAAGAGTCTGGTTTTCCCAGAGCCGCCGACAGAGGCGTCTCCGCCCGTACCAGATAAATTCGACGACATCATTCGCATGAAGAGGAAAGCATAGTCATGGCACGTCAACTTGATCCACGCGGGACAATAGAGGAGCGTATTTATAGCCGCTTCGTTGTTGACCCGTTTACTGGCTGTCACAATTGGACAGGTGCTCTTTCAGCGGGAAAATACGGCAGTATTTATTATGAAGGTCGTATGCAGAAAGCGCACCGTGTTCGATACCAACTCGAATGCGGTCCTGTAAATCCAGATCACGATCTGGATCATTTATGCAGGAATACTCGCTGCATAAATCCGGCACATTTAGAACCAGTGACTCGCGGTGAAAATTTACGCCGCAGCCCGTTAATGGACCGTAATTCCAAAAAAACGCATTGCAGCCGTGGGCATGAGTTTTCACCAGAAAATACTCGCATAAGAGCCAATGGTTGGAGGACGTGCAAAGCGTGCATGCGAATGCACATGAAGGAATGGAGGAAGAAAAATGTCGCGTAACAATATCGACCCGCGTTTGTTGAAAATATTGGAAAAGTATCACGACAATCCACGCGAGGCAGTTTGGAATTGCCACGGGACGATAGTGGCATACCACAGAGCCATTGAACAAATGGCTGCTAAGGCAGGGATTAGATTTGACCCTCCCGTGATCATACAGGCAGACGCGCTGAAAGATGTCGCGGTTGTTTGCGTGACGGGTTACTTGGGTGATCAGTCTGTTTGGTCTTTTGGTGAGGCAAGCCCAAAGAACAATAAGAACGCATATTGCTTTTCAATGGCAGAGAAGCGAGCCGTTGACAGAGTGACGCTAAAGCTTCTTGGTCTGCATGGCGAGATCTACTCTGAAGAAGAAGCAGACGCTTTCCGTGATGTTGTTGTTACTGTCACGCAGAAAGAGCCAGCGGTAGACGCAGCGACAGAGGACGAGTCTCAGTCAATGCGTGAGATCCTTTTCTTTGAGATCGACGCCATTAACTGCCCTAACGAGCTGATGAATTGGGGCAAGAATAGCGCAGCAACAATTGCCGGGCTGACAGAAGAGCACCAGAAAGAGGTCCGCGTCTATTTCAGCAAGCGCAAAGCCGACCTGAAGCAGGCTGCGTGATGGCTGTACAAGGACACAGGCAATGGAAGATGCGACGAGTCGGTAAAGCGACTGCCAGCCGCATCTTTGCAATCGTCGATCTCGACTCCAGGGGGAAATACAAGGCGTCGCGCGCCAACCTGATGCATGAGCTGGCCATCGAAGAAATAACGCAGGAGCCCACTGCATTCTTCGTCAATCAGTTTATGGCTGATGGCACCAGGCAAGAGCCATATGCGCGCACGACATACGCCCTGGAGAACGATGTCGATGTTGAGCAAATCGAATTCGTGGATCATCCCACGATCCCACACTCCGGCGCATCGCCTGACGGCCTCGTACCGCCAGATGGACTAATCGAGATCAAGTCGCCGCAGTTGAAGACGCATGTCGAATACATGCTGTCCGAGACCGTACCGCCTGAATATCTCGTACAAATCCATTGGCAATTCGCCTGCATGCCAGAACGTAAATGGTGCGACTTCATATCGTACTGCGAGAAGATGCCACCAGAAGGCCGCATGTGGGTGAAGCGCGTACCGCGTGACGATGCTTTCGTGAAACGCCTAGAAGACGAGGTAACAAAATTTGTCAGCGAACTTGAAACACTCACCACCACCCTACGACAGAGACTCCAACGAGCCGGTTGATAGCGAGACATCGAAAGTAATCTTGTTGATCCTGGAATTCGCGCTCGACATGGCCAAGGACACACAGGAGCTTAAGCAATGGTTTGATTACAACTCGAAGGAGGTCTTTCGTTTGCACACGGAAGACAAGGACACGCTGCGAGAAAAATACAAAGCCAAGGCAGAACAACTAAGGAGAAATAAGAATGGCGTACGACAACACGAACACCGGAATACTGTCGCGGAACACCAAAAGACGGTCTGAAAAGTCTTCCGAGTTTTCCGGCAACATTAATGTCGAAGGCGTCGAATACTGGCTCGATGCCTGGGTGAAAGAACGCAAGGCCGATGGCTCCAAGTTTTTCTCACTGGCGCTAAAACGCAAAGACGGTCAGCAAGCAAAAAGCAATGCGCCGTTGTCTGAACAGCTCTCGGATGAGATTCCATTTTGAGGTGAGCCATGCCTAATTGGGTTCAGATCACGAACGATAATAGGCAAACAGTCCTGGGGTGGATCCAAAAGGCCACTCCAGGAATCTCTGTCGCGTTTAAGCGCCCTAACCGACGCACGCGCGATCAGAACGACTTGCTTTGGCCGTACCTGCGCAAGATCGCCAAAGAGGTCACATGGAGCGGCAATAAATTCGACGAGCACGCCTGGAAAGACATTTTCGTCAACTCGCTCTGGGGCAATATGTCTGTACCGGGAATACATGGCGGTATTGTCTTTGTCGGGAACAGACACTCCACTAGTGCATTGACCAAAGCAGAGATGTCGGAGCTGCTAGAGATGATCGTTGCATTTTGCGCAGAGCATGAGATCAGCCTTGACGACTGATGTCACCACAACAAAACGCAAGCCGCTGACGCCGACGCAGAGGTTAAAGCTGTTTGAGGTCCACAAAGGGATTTGTGCGCTATGCGGGATGAAGATCAAAGCAGGGGAACCGTTTATCGACGAGCATATTATCCCGCTGGGGCTGGGTGGTACAAACGATCTCAGCAATCGCGCTCCCGTGCATGTCCAGTGTGCGCACTCAAAAACGCATGGCTCTCAGGGCGACGTGGCGAAGATCGCAAAAGCCAAGCGCCAAAAGATGAAGCACCTGGGGATCGAAGCGCCGAAGCAGAAGATTCACTCCAGGGGCTTTCCTAGCAGCCGCAAAACAGCACGCATACAAAAGGCGTCACTGCCGCCGCGAGCAATGTTTGAATAATCCCCGCTAATCACAGGCACCTGATTATGGATATGGAAAAATATCAGTCTAGGGCAAAGCTTTCGCAAGAAAGGGCTCGTCTAATGATAGCGGAGCTAAAGCTTTCTGGGACGGTTCAGGAAAACAGACGCCGGAAGCTTATGGCAGAGATTGATGACATCAAGATAAACGTAAGAGAGGCTTATGAGGCTCATGCCGCGCATTGTATGAACCAAGAGCATGAAAGCGAAACAGGATACCATCCTACCGCTACAAGAGGCCACATATACTTTATTAGTGACGGAAAGCTGGTTAAAATTGGTTTTAGCAAAAACGTCAATAAAAGGCTGGCAACTCTGCAAATAGGCAGCCCTAAAATTCTGACTTTGGTAGCGACCATAGAAGGAACGCAACGTGATGAGTTGCAGTTGCACAAGAAATTTGAACGGCTCAGAATTCACGGTGAATGGTTCAAATATACGTCCCCTATAAAAAAGTTTGTGGGGTCTCATCGTGTCTAAAGGGCCAGCCGCATTCAAGCAATCTGATGTCGCTAGGGCTATCCGAGCGGTCATGCAGACAGGTGCGCCTATGGCCGTTGAGATAGCAAAGGACGGAACGATTCGACTTGTTCCAGCTACGAATGTTACGGTAAGCACTCCAAAGGCAACCCGACCGAAGACATTATTCTGATGGAAAAGCCCAGGCCTCCGTATCTGATTAAACGCAAAGGCTGGAAGGGACAGACGCTCTGGTATTACTGGAAGCGTCCCGCCAAGCAGATCCGAATTAAAGGCGACTACGGCTCACGCGAATTCTGGTCAAACTACGAGGCGGCAGCGCAAGGTCACAGATCCGAGCAAAAGACAATCCGAGAACCTACTGGATCTTTGAGATGGTTGTTGGACAGATACCGCGAGACAACCGCTTGGCTGGAATTATCCAACTCTACCCGCCGCCAGCGAGATAATATCTTCCATCGCATACTGACCGCCAACCCAAAGCTATCCTTTGGCGACGTAGACCGTCAGCTCATCGTCGATACCCGCGAGGCAAAGAAGGCAACGCCTAGCGAGGCAAACAATTTCCTAGACGCCATGAGAGGTCTGTTCAGATGGGCTGTTGATGCACAGCATGTCGAAAGCGATCCCACAGCCGGAGTTAAGAACCTAAAGCGTCCTAAGACGGAAGGATTCCGTATGTGGACAGAGGAAGACGTAACAGCCTTCCAGAAGCATTGGCCGATAGGCACACGCGAACGTCTGTGCTTCGAGATATTCCTAAACACTGGATTGCGCCGTGGCGACGTAGCAAAGCTAGGCAAGCAGCATATCCGGCATGGCAGGCTAAAGATCACCACAGAGAAGACAGGCACGGTCGTGAGCCTACCCGTCCCACAGGCGCTACTGGACGTTATTGCCCAATCCAAGACGGGTGATCTCGCTTTTATCGCCAGCCACAGAAACGGTCAGCCAATGCGCAAAGAAGCTATCGGGACATGGTTTCACAACATAGCGAAAGAGGCTGGCATCGACGGCAATGGACATGGTCTGAGGAAGGCCGCAGCAACACGCCTTGCACATGCTGGAGCCACTATTCCAGAGCTGAACGCCGTCTTTGGATGGACAGGTCATAGCATGGCGTCACGCTATACAGAGAAGGCTGATCGTGAGCGTCTTGCAGATAACGCCGCAGCCAAGCTAAAGAACGCAAACTGAACAGACGCTGTTACAAGGCGCTAGGCTATTGTTACAAGGTCAAGAAAAAGCCTCGCAAATCCAATGACTTACGAGGCTCAAATCTCTGTTTGGTGCGGCCGAATGAAGTCACATACACCAGTAAAATCAACGGATTCCTTGTTACAAGGTCGATAAACGCGCTATTGTTTTTTAAGGGATTTTTCAAACGCTGTTACAATGTTTTTTGAGGCTTACATGCGCGAACACGAAGTAAATGCAGCCGACAATTTTATCTGTGGCTGGTATATGGATGACACCTCACTGTGCGACAGGATTGTTAATCACTTCCACGCCTCGCCAGATAAGCAGCGCGGCATGGTCTACGTCGCCGGAAAGCTGCAATTTAACGACGCCAAAGAAAGCACAGACTTATACATCTGGCCTGGCAGCCAGCTTTGCCTTTAACGACGAAATTTCTGCACGCAGCTCTGCGATAAAAGCGCCGAGATCGACGGTCTCGCCATCAACCGGTACGCTGACGCCGCCGGTCGCATGGAACTTGCCGTTGGTGACATCGAGGTACGCCCCGACAGCAAGGTTATTGTCGGCATAAAATCCGATATGGTTTGCAGCATCATTGCGGATCATGCCAGCGCCATTGATCGGCGGCACAAAACGGATCGAGGACGTACCGTTGACGACCGTACCGCCATTTAGGTTTACAGTCGAGCCAACTGCATGGTTGACGACTGACCCAGATGGGAACGAGGTCTGACCGTTAATCGTGTTGACCGCCTGGTTATTTTGAACCGACAGATTCCCCAGAGACAGGTTGATATTGCCGCTGGTTATATTCATGTCGCCGTTATGCTGCGAATTGCCGTAGACGGCCATCACAGCGGTGCCGACAGGAGCCGTACCAACGCCAAGGGTTTGAACTGACAAACCGCCTGATCCAGAAAAGTCGATGAGGCCGTTGATCTTTACGTTATCAAGGATCGTCAGGCCATTTGGTACGCTAAAGTTACCCGCGACAGAAGCAGACCCATTGCAGACGATATCCTTGTCTACTTGCAGGCCGCCCGTGATCTCGCCACCAGTTAAAGGCAGGTAGAAATTTTCAGATCCAGAGACGGCCGAGTAGATATTCTTGCCGTCGGAGAAAAGCAGGTCAGAGCCGCCCGTTGGAACCAGGATCGGCTTATTCGAGTAATTGGCTGTTCGGACGTAGATATTGCCGCCTGACGCCGTTGTGTTGTTTGAGACGATCCAGCGACCACCAATGTTGTTTGGTATAACGAGGTAATAGCTGCCGCCACCAATGTTACCCGTCAGATTAAAGCGCATGTATTGGAGCTGCGAGGGAGATAGTACCGCATCGTAGCCGTAGAAATTGACGTTGAGAGTCGATCCCAATACGGCATCGAGGATCGAGCTGTTACTGTTAAGAGGCGTGTTCCAGTTCGTGCTGTTATACGGAGGAAGGTTTAGTCCGATATTCTGTGTAGTTGCCATGACAGCCTCAGAGTTGTTGACTTGCTATATCGAGAGCCCGAACGACCGTTGCGTCTGGCTTGCTAAGAATGACTTCCGTGCTTTTTTGCTGATCTTTACGCGTACGCTCTAGCGCCGTGATCAACTGGTCAGGCGTCATTGCAGAACGACCGATTCTACCACCCGTTGCGCGCGCTTTACGCTGTTCGTCCTGCATAACAGGAACGCCGCTTAAGTACGACCGATAGATTGTCCGGTGTATTGCGTTCTGGATTTTATCTGCCCAGCCTTGCGGAATTTCCTGGTTTCTAACCGGCACCTTGTTCAGCAATTCACGCGCGAACTCTGGATCGAGCATTGCCTGCTTGACGACGTCATTGACGGATTGCATGCCGCTTGCACGCATCTTCATGCCCAGCTTTACAAGGGCTGCCGGTACGCCGATCTTTAATGCGCCAAACAATCCACCCGTATGGAATCCTTCTGCGACGCTTGCATAGAGAATACCGCCAACGGTCATGTTTGCGATATCAGATCCAGCGGCCTTCAGATGATCAGCCGCAGCGCGACCAGATCCAGAGGTATTGGTACGATCTTTTGTCGCCTGGACAGATCTGTCCGACAGCATCAGATCGCGATTGACGTTATCTAGCACTGACATTTGCTCTGGCGTAAATATCGCCTCAAGCATCGGACGCTTGTTCTTCAGCATCGTATCAAGCTTTGCGTACGACAGCGCGCGCGTCTCGCCAACGCCAGGACGCGCAACATTTGTCTTAGCGCGCAGGATCCAATCGACTGCCGCCTTGCGCATGCCTTCAACTGCATCTGGAGGCAGGTCTTTTACGACATCGCGTACGCGCGTGACGCTTTGTCCGTCGATGAGCTTGCCGACAGCATTCTCGATCTCGACAGGATCATGCAGGCCAAGGAACTTGGACGCCGCCTCTTTTTGCAGAGCATCGAGCGCCTCTTTTCTATTCTTGCAAAACGCCGCCATAGACTCAGCCGCTTTTGCCGGATTCTCCAATGACTGCGCAAAACCAGGCGAAACCTTGTCGATCGCCTGTATTGCGCCATCAAAACTTTTACGCACTGTGGCGAATTTCCTGGCGTCCATCGTACCGTCAGGCTTTACGAGATCACGGAACTTGTTAAGCACAGCCTCTTTCATCGCGCTGACTGCGCCTTCGCCATTCTTTGCCGCTTTCAAGAAACGCGTCGCTGTTTCGAGTCCTGTATCGCCAGGCTTTACAGCGCGACCCGCGACAGCCGAATCCTGAACGGAATACTGATCCTTGAAACCGGTCGTCTTCAAGACATCGCGTACCTGGCCATTCTTGTACGTCTGCGCATATTCACCGTACCGCTTGTTAGCCGTCTTCAGCTTGTCAGCTTGACCAGGCTCCATGTTAGGACGCGTGCCAGGAGGCGGCTCATTTGCGCCTGCCTCAAACGTACCAGTGTCGGTTTGTTTCTCTTCGACCTTTGGCGCTTCTGGGGCAGGCTCTTCGCCACCCTTCCCGCCAACTGTTTTCAAGATATCGTCGGGAGTAACCGTGTCGCCGAATAAACCAGGTCCAGACTCATTCTTGAGCGCCTCAACAGCATACCGCTGTAGCCGCTCCGCGATAGCCTGCCGTCCAGCGACACGGTCTCCGTTAAACAGAAGCTTTGCGACGAGCTCTGGCGTATCACCGCCGAACATGTCCTTCTGTTTGATCACTTCACTGACAGGACGACCTTCGTCGCGCGCACGCATGATCTTATGCACCGCGTCGATCAGTTCTTTCGTCACGTCGTGATTAGGCGCGATATGTCCAGCTTCTGCCGCTGCACGCATCTGCGCCCAGGGACCAGCAATATCAGACAGCGCGCCGGTAACATTGCGGATATTGTTGTCTGTGCTTTCAAAGCCACGACGCACAATGTCGTCAGAGCCAAACGCACGCGACATAATTGCAGCCTTGAGACGCTGTACGCCAGATTGCGATAACTTGCCGTCGCTTGTGCCGAAATCGCCACGCTCATTAACCGGCAGTTTGCTCATCACCTCATTAACAAACGCAGCATTAGCAGCGGAATTAACATCGCCCATTTCTAGCTTTGAAAGCACTTCAGGCGTCAGGAACTTGGCGTCGGCTGCGCCTTGCTCCACCGCATTCATCGCTAGGCCGGTTTTCGAGTTAGCGTTTTGCGTGAAATACTCGCGCTGCGATGGCGTCAATTCGCTGGTACGTCGTGCAATCAATACAGGGTTTTTAATGCCCGTCGTGTCGTAGCCTTGCGACTCAAGCCATTTGCGATAGCCGCGAGGATCCCCCTTGGCGTAGTTGTTACGGATGGCCATCGAGCGACCATTGCCGCTTTCAACAACGCCATCAGGACCAACGACAGGAGCGCCCGTATTAGCTTCTGCGCTGATACCGAGCTGATCAGGATTGAGATTGTTGGTGTAGTGCAGAACCTGGTCTTGCGCAGGCTTGCCAGAACGATCACGCGGCTGGAGCTCTTGCGGGAATTTTGGATTCTCAGTGAAATCGGAATTGTGTGAGATTGTCAGGTCATTCAGATCGACGACCTGATGCTGAACATCTACATTTCCACCTGGGTAGTAAACCTTATGCCCACCGGTTGGTACTTTTTGCGATAATCCCGCACCGCCATTAACATTTCCAGGTCCGCTTCCTTCTTGCCGCGAATTTCCAGACGCTGGAGGAACAGGGCGATCTCCTCCGGCGGTCTGTCGTACCGATTCATCACCCTCTCCAGCACTTGCAGCGGCCTCTCCGGCAGCGGCAGCTCTAGGGTCAGATTGTCCAAGTCGTCCTTCAAGGGTGTCCTCTGGCCGTAATTTGCCCTCTTTGACCGCCGCATTCTCCCAGGCGATCTGGTTCTCGATAGCTTTATTTATGGCTTCTTTTGTAGCGCCTTTCAAGGCCGCCAAGTGACGCCAGCTCGTTGTTTCACCATTTGCCCTGCGTTCTGCCGACATTTTTTCCGACAGAAGGCGGTCTAAATCCCTGACATCTTTGAACGTATGGACGTCTTGCAGATTCTCCAGGCGATTAAGAACGCCCGTCAGCTCTGGCGAATGCTCTGTGAACGCGCCCTTGTCCGCCAGGATTGCATCACGCGCTTTTTGCACCGGGCTTGTCAGCAACGACATGTCGCCGTTGGGATCCACCTCGTCGTATAGTTTGTCGATATCTTTCTTCTCTGCGTCGCGAGACTTCTGGATATCCTCACGCAGACGCTGACCGATCTCTGACGGATCTGCACGCTCGCCAAGCGCCGCCATTTCTCGTTGCGCACGCTCGTATAGAGCTGCTTCTGCTTGTTCATATCGTTGCGTGATCGTTGTATGTCGATCGCGTACCGCATTGGGAAGATCAGTCGTGACGGCCGTATCTTTTGGCACATCAGCAAGAGCCTGGTGACGCGCCTCGTTTTGTTGCGACTCGCGCTTGTTGATCTCAGATCCGAATTCAGGATCGCTTCTGAACGAACGCTCTGCTTGTAAAATACCGGTGTCGCCGTACCGCTGACCGAGCGTCAATGGCGAGCCAGGAACGATCTGATCTTTTACCGGACCTTGCGCATCGCCGAAAACAAGCGATTGTTTCAGAGCCTCTGGATCATGCGCATAGCCTAAGAGCTGTTCAGCGGCTTGTGCGTCGCGTGCGCCTTTTGAGAACTGCGCCTTTATTGGTTTGCCAAACTTGTTAAAGCCAGCCTCGCCAGCATGCGCTGCGCCGCCCGATAAAACGCTTGCGCCAAATCCGTACAGCGGATCGCCAGTGATATCCGTTACGCCTGCGCCTGCGCCACCGCCAAGCATATTCAGCGCCGCAGCTTTTGGTGCGATCGTTTCAGCAATAGCAGGTCCAGCTTTTGCGCCTGCTTTAAGCACGCCACTACCTGGACCCATTGCGCCGATGCCGGCTTCTAATGCGCCCTGCGCAATCTTGCCGCCAACAGTATCTGGATCATATCGACCAGTCTTTTCTTCAATAGGCGCAGCAAACGTCTCCGTGTTTGGCATACGCGGACGAAAACCTGTTTTCTCGCCAATCCAATCAGCCAGGTCTTCATCGTAACCTTTAATGCGTTTCTTCTCGATCTCTTCTGGCGTCGCGCCTGTAATTGCGCCAACTGCACGATCAGCGCCATAGCGACCAAAGTCTCTAATGTTGCCTGCCGTACCAGGGATAGACGATAGGCCATGTATCGTTGCCGTCGCTGCGCCTTTTAATGCACCGGAGCCATAACCATCGTCTTCCGTGCGCGTCAGTATTCCTTGAGGCGCTTCTTCTGGGCGATGCTGTGCATGCAACGCCATGAGCTGGTCATCAGACAAGATCTCTGACTTTTGAGCCGGCGCAGACTCCTCTGGCGCGAAAGAGACATCTGCTTTCGGCTTCTCAAGTGAAAGGAGCTGATCGTCGCTTAGAACTTCTGTCATTGCGCTGCCCAACCTTGCCCATTCCAGAGGTACGTCTTGCCGCCAATTGTTTGCGCCGTTTTACCTGCAACACGCTGATCGACAGGAGGCAGAACAGTTGGTTTAGCCGGTGGATTATGTGAACCGACAGCCGTTGCTTCGTCGGCTGCGCGGTTTTCGTAGTCATGGATGTCGTGAGTCTTCATCCATTCTTGATCGAACCGCATTGTGTCGATCGTGTATGGATTCTCGCGACGCCAATTGACGTAATCGTTCAGATAGTCGGTGTTGTATTGGATCTGACCGATTGAGCGCGCAATGATCTGACGGTTTGCTTCAGGCGTCAGCGCAGCATTAGCATTTGCTCTTGCCAGGCCCTCGATCTCTGCGACGAGCGGACGACCGCCCATTGCTTTGACTTGCTCGAACGTGTTCGCAACACCGTTCTTGAGGAATTGCTGTACTTCTTCAGCGGTACGCAAACGCTTCTTGTCGATCGGTATGCCGAGAGAGTCGAGCGCAGCGTAGATCTCTGCCTTTTGCGGCTCGAACTTGCCGGTCTGAAGGCTTTGCTGAATTTCCTGCATGCGCTTTAATCGCGTCAGTGAAAGCTGAAAACCTTTCATCTGGTTAGGAATCTGGACTTCTTCTTTTGCTTGAGCGTTACGCGTCTCTTGCACCCAGGCAGGCTGTGACTTGATGACGGTAGGATCGACGCCAACCTGCTCTAGCAATTTGTCTTTGCGAATGAGCTGCTTTGGTCCGCCAGGTATCGGCTCGATCTCTTCGTAAGAGTTGCGGTTNTCGACNTCTTTGCNNGCNTGCATNTCTGCCGNCTTNATNGNNGCGCCTGCTTGNCCTTCCGTNTGNACCGCCCAGGGATTCATCTGCACGGTGCCGTCTTTCATCATCACGGTGCGCGATGTTGCAGCGTCTCTTGCTTTTCCAAGATAGAACCGTTGCGCCTCTTCCCACTTCGCAGCCTGGTCGGCCGTGTATGGGCTCTGACGAAGCTTGGCAGCCATTTTGCCAGCCTCATCAGCTTTGGCGCTGAAGAAATACGGATTGCTGTGATTTTCTGAACCGGGCCAGAACTTCGCAGGATCTGGCGTACCGGCAGGCTTTGGCGCAGGCTCGACAGGAGCTGGAGGTGCAACAGGAGGCTCTGTCGGCGCATTGACCTTGCTAGCTACGCCTGTAGCATCGCTTACCGGATTCTGTTCTGGCGGCGTCGTGCCAGTAGGCTCAACCGGGACAGGAGGTCGTTGGACAGGCGGTTGCGTGCTCTTAACAGGCTCTTCAGGAGCAACCTGGATAGAGTTGTTAGGCGTAGGCTGTACAGGTGGAGATGGAGGCGCGACAGGTGGCGCATTTACACCGCCCGTACCGCCAACACCGCCAACACCGCCGACTCCACCTTTGGGGCCATAACCGCCTTCTGGCTCAGATGACGACGGATTCTGTTTGTAGGCGTCTTCAAGAGCTTTGCGCTGCGCTTCTTTCGCTTCGAATTCACGCTGCTTGATTTTCAGCTCTTCGTCCTGGCGCTGATTTTCACGATCTTTGTAACCGTAGCTACGCTCATCGTTGCTCATATCGCGATCAAAACGCTTTTGCTCTAATTCCATTTTCTGGCGCGCGCGCTCTTCTTCGAGACCTGCCGTACGCATGCCACCAAGCGTTCCCAGGCCAGAGGCGAGCGCAGATGCAGCGGCAGCGCCTGCGCCGTGATAATGCCTATTCACCGCATACTGCGCACCAGCGGCAGCTAAAGGCAGGATAACATCGAGCGCACCAAGACCGCCGCTTTCTTCTGCGCCTGGTCCAATTTGTTGCTCATGTCCGTCAGTAGACGCCATCATCGAGCGGTCAAGATATTCTGGACCACCACCCGTGTTACGCGCAGGATGACCGTTTACTTGCAGATTGCTGATGTCCTTAATGCCAGCGAGTTGAGCTTGCGCGTTTAGACGGCCATTCCATGAATTCGCATACTGCGCATACTTGCCAGGATTGCGATCAACCAGACTCTGATAGTGCTCCTGACGAAGCTTGTAGAGCTTGTATGGATCATCGCCAGCTTGTTGCGCCCATGCGCGCGCACGACCTGGTCCCTGATTAACAGAAGCGTCAAACGCAAGACCGCGCATATGCTCCGGCAAATTACCAATGCCAGCGCCGTCCCAATATTCTCTGCGATAAATATCTCGCGCCTGACCTTCAGAGATATTCTTGATGTCCATGCCGGGATGCGCAGCGGCGTTAATGCCGCGATTAGACGGACCGTGTCCGGCGTCATCTGGTGTGTAACCGCCTTCAACTTTCAACACCGTACCGACATGACGATTAAATCCATCGTCTGCCGGCGCATCGCTTCTCGATGTCGCTGCATCTGCAACCTGCACTGCTTGCTCAACAGGCGCTGGTTTTTTCTTTTCGACCTCTACGAGCTCTACTGGCACGTCAGGCGTAGGCGTATCGACAACCTCTGAAACATCGGACGTTGCTTCCGAATCAGGGCCGCCAGTACTGAGCTTTTTGCGACCTGATGAAACGCGACCGCCTCTCTTAAGAAGGAGAAGACCAGCAAGTGCGCCAAGACCTTCAAGGCCGCCACCGGCAGCGCCAGCGGCAGCTTCTGCACCCGCAGCGGCAGCATCAGCGCCAGCTTCAGCGGCCATATCACCCAGACCGGCCGCAGCATCTTCAGATGCGCCCATAAGGCCGTCGCCGGCTGCATCAGCAAGGCCTGCGCTTGCATCGCCTGCCACATCTCCGAGACTGCCTCCTGCGTCGCCAAGAGATGATCCGAGATCTCCCAGGCCTTCAGATGCGCTATTCTCCAGGCCACTAGCTGCTTCGCTTGCATTGTTGCCAAGATCTTTGCCAACCTCGCCAAGACCTTGCGAGGCGTCATTCTCTGCGCCATTAGCTGCATGCTCGCCAATGTTGCCAAGACCGTTTTCAGCTTGCGATGACGTGTTTTGAACACCGTCGGCTGCGTGCTCGACGCTGTCGGCGAGCTGAGTCTTATCGGCAGCATCTTGTACCGGCTTGGTGGCTTGTTCAGTGATCTTTGTTGGAGCAGCTTCAGCACCTTTCGTGCCTTTTTCCATGAGACCTTTCATCTGGTCCATGCCCTGCTTCATCATTTGTTCGGCTTGCTTGCCGCCTTCGCCGCCGCCTTTTTTGCCGCCACCACCCTGACCAGACATCTTCATCATATCCGGTGGTTGAGAAACCATCATTTGTGGGTGATGTTGATCGTTAAGCACTGAGGCAGGAACGATGTTGTTTTTCATTCCCTGTTCAAACGGCATGCTTCCGCCGTTTGGTGCAAATGGCACGCTGCCACTTTCGTTGTTAAATGGCATGACGCCGCCGATTGAGCGACCGATACGACCACCGCGTGCAGCAAAATCGAGCATGCCAAGATCTGCATCAGCCATTTGCGAGACGCCGCCGGCTCCATCTGTGCCGTAATCCGTGCTATCGGTCGCATCAGCGACAGAAGAGAGATCCGATGGACGTGCCGGCGGCAACGGAGCGCTGTCGGTGCTTGCCGGCGTTACTTTCGGGAACTCTTCGCCAGATGGTGCAGGCGTCGATGCGACCTGGGCTGCCGTTGTTGCGGCAGGAGTTGATGTGCTTGCAGCCGTATCAAATGCACCGCCTAATCCGCCTGATCCGCTGCCGCCAAACAGATTGCCTAATCCGCCGCCTTTGCCACCTAATCCGGCGAGGCCCTTCATCTTTTCCAGGGAGCCAGCAATATCTGGCGGTGGATGTTGAACTTTAGGCTGAGTCAGCTCTGCTTTTGGAACATTGATTGACGTTGGCGTTAATGCGCCATGTCCGCCGCCCTTTCCTTGCGGGACGAAACTATTGCCGCCAGGGCCTGCTTGGCCTGGATGCTTATTGGCATACATCTGCGACTGCGCAGCAAGAGCGCCTGCTAAACCGCCGCCGGCAAAATGCTCACGATGATTAGCGCCCAGGTGATGACCGATGCGTGCAGCGTCATCAGTTGCGCCGGCATAATCCATCGCAAGCAAGCCATCGACGTTATAGACGTGTTCTGGTTGTTTCTGAGCGACCTCGTCAGCCATCAGACCGAGCTGTGGCGCACCACCCATCATCGAATAGCGATAGATCGGTTGGTCATCGAACGTCTTACCGATGACCTCCGGCTTGTCAGCATCACCACCGCGTGAGAACCCGCCAACGCCGCCCTTCAAACGCGGATCGGAGAAACCAAGCGGCATTGACATCGACGTACCGCTTTGCGTCGTCGTTGAGCCATACAATGGACCAAGACCGCCATAGATATCCGCCAACCATTGCGTGGTCATGAAGGGGTATGCCTTCATTTGCAGCCATTGGTTGTACATTGCGTCTTTGCCGGCCTGCTCTGTTTGTTGTTGCAGCGTGCCTGCGCCGAGTTGCGACTCGAGTCCCTGGTTGATGCTATTGTTAAGGTTTATACCCATCTGCGCTTGTGAATTACCAAGGTTTGTTAATCCAGAAGCATTGTTCGCCAATTGCTGAGAAGCAGCCAATTGACGTTGCAGATCTTGCTGTTGCTGGGCTTGTTGCGCAGTGTAATTTTGATATTGCTGCGTACCGATTGCGGCTTCTTGCTGACCGGCAGCCAGTTGACGTTGTAGATCAGATTGCTGAAGAGATCCGGCTTGAGAGCCGATCTGACCAAGGCCTTGGCCTGCTTGAATAGCACGCTGAAGATCTGCTTGGTTCTGTCCACGCTGACCAACGGCCGTGCTTAACGCCTGGCTGTAGTTTTGATTTTCTAATCCGCCAAGCACATTCGCATTTGCGAGCTCTTGTTGCTGTGCAAGGTTAGCCGCCGCAATGCCGGCGCGATCGCCGCCAAATCCACCACTTTCGATCGCATTGCCCAACGCGCCAGACATCGCCTGATTGTTTTGCTGACTAAGCAATCCCATCGTGGAGTTGATGACGTCGTTTTGGTACGGCGACAGATATTGGTTGATGTCCTGCGCACTGACTTGGTTTGTGCCTTGGCCACCATAACCGATTAGCCCAGCACCGCTTTGAAGATAGGGGTTTGCAACATCATAGCCGCCAGGAGCTGACGCAGCATCAGCCGTCAGATTCATTGCATTGTTGTAATAGGGGCTCGCAATATTTGTTGCGCCATAATTTGCGACAACGCCATTTCCTGCCGCCGTCGCTTGATCGCTCGATGCGCCATATAGATTCGAGGCGCTACCAAGAGATCCCATGCCCTGGTTCGTGTAGGGCTGCGCAGTATAGATATTGTTATCGAGCCCCTGGATAGCAGAATTCTGCGTATCGTTGATCTGCGCAACAAAGCCATCAGGCGTATTGCTATAGTTCTCCCACGGGGTAGAAGCCGCCTTCTGCGCCAGAGGGTTAATCGAGCGATACATATCCAAAACTTCAGCGGGTGGCGTCACTGTGGACGTACCGTTGAAGCTTGTCATTGATGCGCCTTGTTGGCCCCCACCGCCGCCACCTGCACCCATACCCATAGCGATAATCCCTTTATTCTGCCGCAGCTAAAGCGGGAGCTTCTTCGGTTGCAGGGGCAAAACCATCTTTGTGATGCTGTCGCCCGTACAAGAAAAACGCGCCTGCTTGCGGTCCAAAGAAATGCTCGTACATGCGAGCTTTTCCGCGAAAGCCAATTGCCGTTGATATGCCGACAGCAAGAGGCATTTGCATTTCATCAGATACTTTCTTGGCAAACTCGATCAGCTTTCCAGCGCGAGACTTGATACCAAGCGATCTGCCGCCACGACGATATTCAGGACGCACATAGACAATGCGCTCTTCCAGAAATTCTTCGTCGCTGTACCAGAGGTTTGTGATCTTCAGGACGATACCACCCTCGATGCGCTGCCCCGGCTTTCCGATGACGCCAATAATGCCAGACTGCCGATGCAGCGCAGGCCAGATATCGAGCAAAAGCTTTTCAGGATTTGCTTTCGCAATTCCGATCTCATCATTTGCAGCTATGCCCATCTCCATGAGTTGATGGACATCTTCAGGTGTTGCTACACGCACTTTGAATTCGTCAGACATGGTTGCCCCACTAATCCCGTTTAGGTCCAGGCAGTTTCTTTAGAGTCTGGATCGTCTTCTCCCGATACTTCACGACAAAGCCATCGAGCGTATTGTGACCCGCCTCTAAATCACCGCCGCCTATTCTATTAGCGATTGTTTGAGGTGCGAGGATGTACTCGCCCCCAGCGACAACAACTTCTGTTACGTCGTCCCCTATTTTCTTCTGCTTTCCGAAAAACTTGTTAAGCAGCTCAAACCCAGCAATCGTATTCCCCTCTCCAAGACCTGAAACAACATCAGCGGTTAGGACATAAGATCCAGCCGGCACATTGATCGGCAGATGATCTGTCCTTCCGCACACGTTGCTTGGTATGGGACCAACCCAGACCTTGTTAGAGTTAACAATCATCATCAGTCTTTCGAATAGGTCACTGTTACGGCCTGATCTTTGCCAGGAGCAACGACAAGACCGTTCGTGAAGCGAAACGAAGCTTGGTAGATCCCTTGCGTATTAAGGATCGCCTTTAGTCGCGCGCTTGGATTGAGATTTTCGACTGTGGCAGCGTCATAAATGAATCCGGCATCTGTCCCTGCATCGACCACAGAAACAGACACAAGGTTTCCAGAACCAGTACAAACAACCGTTGGCACTGAAATGCATGAAGACGAAACGTCGCCATAGCCTTTGCGCTGGTAATCATTCCACGATTGATTCAAGAGACTTGTCGCAACGACAAGATTCTTCTGCGATGTGAGAAAATCAGCTTGTGACGCCATCAGAACTTCCCATCTTGAATTGCGCGGTACCGCAATGCGCCGATACGCCAGAACGCTTGCGTGTTTTGTGGGCCATCGACCTCGTTGATCTCAATTGCAACAAGACGGCCTCTAAATCTTGGCGTGAGATATTCTGTTGTTTTATCGAACGGCATCGGACCAAATATCTTTGGTGTATCGCCAGGGTAATCAGTGACCCAGAACGTGATATTCAGGTTTGCAGCCGTTGAACCTTCGTCAAATCCCCATTTGAAATCGGGCCAAACCTGATCGAGGAAGATCTTGAACTCGCCTTCGCCTACCTGGGCATAACCCGTCTTGAAAAATGACGGCATATTTTGGCCGTCTGCATCGAGCGCGGTCTCATGCTGGTAAATGAACTTATCTGCGCCTGCGCCAATTGGCGGACCGAATACTGACTGATTGATCCACGCGGTACGATCGAGAACGCCGTAATCCCAGCATTGCAGAACAGTGTTATATTTGACGTAGCGACTATTTTCACCGCTCGACAATGTCGTCGGGTAGTACCACATCACCTCGTTGAAATTGGAATTCGCAGCAAAGCGGATCTTATCGACGTTATCCAGATCCATGTCTTGGAAAATCACGTCCCATATCGGGCATGGCAAAGGCGTCGGGCCTTCACTGCCAAGAACGAAGAATTGAGATTGTGACATCCAGTAAACAGCGCCGCCAAGAGATCCGGCCGCTCTACGCGAGATCAAACCGCAGCCCGTACCAATTTCTGTGAAACTATAGACGTACGGCAGACCAATGTACTGCATCGACCACAATGCAATATCGGTCCAGATCAGAGCTTGTTGCGGACCTTGGATGCCGCCGACAATCTTTGAGCCTTTTGATATGCGATAGCTACCAGCCTGATTTGTTACTGTGGCTGACCAGGTCGTATAATCATTAACGTCGCACCAACGTACAAGCAGCGGATCTTTAATACCGGTAAAGGAGCTCCCCCAGGCAACGATCTGACGTTGAGGCATCGCGACGAAGCAACCGTCATTAACGAGCGGACCTTGTGAAATAACAGCCGCTGTCGCCTGGTTAGCGATAGGAGACCACTGAAAGATAGGTCCACCTTCTGGACAGGCGATGAGAATCTCGCCCCAGTTATCCAATGACCAGCTTGTCGCTGTAACGGGGATCTCTATCTTTGGCGTCGGCGGAACAATTGCGCCAATACCATAACCGCCAACACCGTACCCACCGAGACCGTAGCCGGCCTGAACAGGGACAACATAAGCAGAGTTGAAATACTGATATATCGGGCGACCGAGATTAAGAACGGTGTCCTTAACGAATAGCACGCCAATAGACGTGATCGAGCCTGTGACGGTCGTGTCTATCTCTACGCTGTAGTATCCAGCGCCTGTGACCTTCCATTCGCCGTTATAAGCATTCGGTACGAACGAAGACAGGTAGATCGTATCGCCGACATTGGCGTTATAGGGAGAGCTATACGCAATCTCCAGCTTCTTACCGTCACCGCCCTGGGACTTGTAGAAATAGCCAGTATCAGTCTCGAAATTCCAATTGTTGGTGGATGCTACGGTGAAGAAAAACTCGCCAACTGATGTGACTGTATATTCTCCATCCAAGCTTGGCTCTGAATCCTGCACGCGGATCTTGTCGCCAACATCGACGCCATAGGGTGCAGATAGATGAAAATATGCGTTCTGACCGTCACTGGATAAGCTTAATGGGCGGCATGCCAGGGTTGACGTCGTTGCAACATTAGACGCGGTGATCGTAAACGTGTTGACGGGATCATTAACGTCAAGCAGCGAGACAATATAGTTGCCGTAAAGGCTAACGGTGCCGGCATATACAGGTACGATAATTGGAAATGTATCCCCTTCCGCATAGCCGTGATTAGGCAATGTCACGGTCACATAGGGAGAGCCAATCGCGAAGTCGAAGATAGGCAAAACGCCGCCACCGCCAACGGTCGCCGTTGCAGGCTTTGGATTTCCTAGCACGTCCACAGAAACGATGCTGTAATGCGTCGCATCGACATACGTGACATCGTATGCGCCAAACAGAACAATGCCGCCAACGCTGATATGCGTCTTGATGTAGACAGAGTCGCCCGTCTTTACCTGAATTTCCTTGTCTTCAATGATACAGATAGGAGATCCGCCGGTCGTCGATATATGCACATAAGGCTCGGTGAACTGATAGCCTGGCGTAATATCGGCCAATGAACCGTTCGTTATTACCGACAATGACGTGCCGATAAAGACTGAGCCCAGCGTCGTGCATGCGCCTGTATAGGTCGTATCAACGGCTAAATAGCCCTGCGTCGATACAAGCACACGATGAACACCATTTAGCGCTTCTGGCTGAAAGCCATTCAACGTGACATATGCACCGGTCTGAAAGTAGTTCTCAGGAGCCGTGTAAGTGATGATAATTTCTGCGCCATTGGCGTATGCCGTGTCAGCATTGACGAAATTTGTCTGACCACCGCAAGCAAGATGCTGCCCATCGTTTGTATCTTGCCAGGCCCAAAGCGTACGCGTGATCGTGCTTAAGCTGCCCGTGAAGAACTTTTTCCACCCACCAAGCTTTTGAACAAGACCCAATCCCTGATTGTCAGGCACAAAACGGATCAGGTTTGACTCGGATAGCTGCGTCTCGTTGAGCGCAGGCGTCCTGTTTCTGTTTACGCCAGGAACAAATTTGAGCGTAGCGTGGGACATTTATTATCCCCGCGACGGTGTTGATACTGGATATATCGACTTATCGGACCAGGCAGCGGCCTCGAACTTTTTGCGCGCCTCTTCCATCATCGCCGCTTTCATCGCTGTCTGGTACAGCGTCTCATAATTGACCGGCATTTGCGGATCATTGGCGGCATTCGATGAAAAGTTACGCTGATAGCCGCTGACGTAGATCATTGCGGCATTGATCATAAGATCAGGCAGGAATTGACTGATAAACGTGGTCGGATTCGTTGTCGAAAGGCTGTCCGGCCGGATCGTGCCAACGATCTCAAGCTTGTACGGTGCGTCTGGATACGGACCAACGATGAAGGACAGATTGCCCTTCGCCTCGCCTACAGGTGCAAAATACTTTGGCAATCCGACGTATCTGGAATCACCGCATGTGGCGTCGATAAATTCTCGCGTCGCTGCCAGTAACGGTACGCGTATGCCGTTATCAGGCCCTGTCGCTGACGATGGCGCGATGACGTTGATCTGTTCTGGAACGACAAAGGTACCGGCAGGAATCGTGATCTGCCGATTATTAGCCGTCAGGGCAAAAGACGTGTTCGCGACAGACGTGAAAAGTAGGTCCAGCTCGCGATATATGCGATTCTCGGCATAGGTTATCGCTTGCGGCAAAATCGCAAGGAAATTGGCGTCTCCAGATGAAACGACAGCCAATGTCGATATCTGATTGACGAATCCCTGATAGTTTAATCCCGCTGTCATTCAGCGACGTGGTTAGATACGCAGTTACACGTTGAACAGATAGATAAAACTTGTACCGTAAGTCACCGCGTTTGTAACCATCTAGGCTACTTTCCGTCCCTTTTATTGGGCGTAGGGGCCGGCTTGGTGATTCCTTGCGGGAATTCCAATTGCGGAAAAGCTTCCTTGTCTAAAGGCTTGTCACGGCACTTCAGCGCCATCTCGATCATGCGATCGTAGAGCTCCGCGCGCTGCAAGTCTCTCGCGGCAATGTATGCGTAGATTCTCGCGTCGTTATACATCATATAATAACCCAAGCCGCCCAAAATGATTAGAAGCAAGAGGACCATAGCGATTAATGTTGGGTTCACCTTGTAGGCATCGAACACCCTGTTAGCGACAGTCGTTACCGTCCCGCTGTCCCGATAAATGGTTTCTTGGGTGTATCTAGGCTCACGTCTTGGTGGAGGCGGTTTATCCAAGCCTCTCATCCCTGTCATAGTCAGCGTCAGCAAAAGCTAGCCCAGATTGCGCGCCATACTCGTCATGCAGTTCATCCATGGGGTCTAGCTCTGCGACTTGCTGTTCATCGTCAGGGAACACAATTGCGATAATCTCCTCCCGAACAGCATCATCCTGTAAAGCAAGCTTCAACATAGCTATGAACTCGGCGCTTGCTACGTCCGGCATTGGCGGAGCAATAGGCTCCTGCCGTTCAGCCGCAATCAGCGCAGCGCGGAACTTCTCCGCATAGCCAGCAATTAATTGAGCGCGGTCTGTGCCGTTAATGATACGGCGCGCATTAACATAATCCCTGCGGCCTTTACCGATATAATCTGACAGCCGCTTACCAGTAAACGCGCCAGTGACCATGCCCTCAAACGTGGCGCGCAAAGCAATCGGCCAAGACAGGCCATCATCAATCGAGTTAATGCCCCATCGCTTCCAGTTTGCCGCCCACGTTATCTGAATGAGGCCGACACCGATATGTGGAAAATATTTTTTGCTTCGTAAATATCTTTCGCCGCCACCTTCTTTGACAGGCCGCATAACCTTGCCTGTCTCATGGTAGATGGTCGCTAACACATACGCCATTTCATCAAGCGGCATACGCGGCCAATTCTCTTGCCAATAAGCAATTATCTTTTCCATCCCATCGACCTGACCCTTAGTCAGACCGTTAGGAAATAACGTCTTACGGACAGCGGAAAAGAAGACGGCGAGATCAATCATTCCGCAGCCTCAGATACGTCCATCTCGCCAAGATACCAGCGCATATTCTCTTTTAGGCGCTCGTCATCCGGCGATAGATCTATTGCGATCTGGCCTTGCTTTAAGGCCTCGTCTTTCATGCCGATGTACCATGCAGATAGAGCAGCATAGTCGTGCGGCTTAGACCCCCAGGACTCTGGATCGCTTGTGTAGACTTTATCGCGCTCTACGATCGACAGAGCTCTCGTTGCAGCGCTGTAGCACTCAGCCCAGCGACCGCTTGCATAATACAGTCCTGCAAGCGCAATCCACGGTTCACGCGTGCATGGAGCCTCTGCGCAAGCGCGCAGATACGACTCTTCTGCCTTCCAGGTCATACGCAGATGCTCGTAACATTTTCCCATCACGCGGTACGCAAAGCACCGCTCATTCGCCCAATCAGCTTTTGGCAAAGCAAGATAGCGATTGCAGGCGTCGATTGACTCTTGCCAGCGGTAATTAAATGACAGCTCACGCGCGTAGTAGAACGCGTTTCTAGGGCAATCTGGATCCTCTTTGACGGAGAGCTCCAGCAAATCCATGTAGTAACCGCGACTCTTCGTATTGTCCGGCAAATGCGCCACAAGAAGCTGATGCGTTTCTGCCCAGACCTCCGTGATCCGTGCATCTGGTACGGGATATTCGTGACAGGGGTGATGCCAGTAATAGCCATGACGCGCATGGATCTTCTCGTAAAGGAACTTAATCCCCTTACCCCAATCATACATATAGCGCAGGCGCGTTGTCCCATCGACCCAGACGCGCTCGATCTCTTCACGCCATCCAGGCTCTAGCACCTCGTCAAGATCAAGGGAGACGCAAATATCAATGTCGCCGGGCACAAGAGCCAAAGCAGCATTACGAGCGTGATCAAAGCGCCAAGGTGTAATACAGATGATCTGCACTGTCGCACCGCATTCTCTTGCGCGCGCAACCGTCCCATCCGTAGAACCCGTGTCCGCAATGAGGATAACATCTGCTCCCTTTGCTGATGTGACAAATCGCTCAACAAACTGCTCCTCGTTCTTTGATATGGCGTAAACGCAGATCTTCAGCTTCTTGTCAGTCATCACTGCATCCATGTTATCAGCGCATAACGTCGGCCTTTTGTTATCGGCAGAACTTCATGCGGGTATTGAAAGCTCGATGGGAAAACCAGGCAGTCGCCGACACCAAGGCGATAACTCAGCTTCCGATCAAAGAAAGCAAACTCTCCACCTTCAAACTCATCATTCAGCGTAAACGCGATCGTCAGAATCCGTGGCGTCCTAGCCGTGCTATCAACATGCTGCGTGAACTTTCCGCCCACATCATAACGTAGCAAGTCGTAACCTGTATCCCTTGAGCACTTTGCGTATTTGAACTTGTCGTAATAGGTCTGAAATACGCTTGATACGATCGTCATCACACGCTGATCAAGCTCTTTCCGTTTTGCGCTTTCCTGCAAAACCTCCGGCACAGATATTGGTATGCGATCGCATTTACGGACGTCGTCAGAGGCGTAAACATCGACCCCCTTTTCCGCGTTACCAACCTCGATCTTTGACGCTTCCCATAAGTTAGAGGGACCATATTCATTGATGAGCTCGATGCATAAAGACTCTGGCATGCAACGATCTAATTTGACGATATAGTCCTCTATCTTGGTCACGCTCATTCTTTCATTTTGACGGCTCACTTAGGTAAACCGTAAATCCATGACCGTCTTTCGACGCAGGATTAACTGATGGCGCTGGAGGGAGCTCTTCAGCATAAGCTTCGTCCGTACCATCAACCAAGATCTTCTGCGCTTTGGCCATGATACTTGTTACTGTTTGGGACCACTGTTTCAAGGCAAACTGACTGTCAGGCACAATATTATCCCAAACGCCCTGCGCGAAATAAAACGCATGCTCATTCAGCGCGTACGATGCTTTGAGCATTGTGCGTGTCGTAATCTCGCTCGGCGTTGGCGGCTCTGGTGGCGGTGGTGGTGGAGATACAACCCACTCTAATTCGTTCCAATGCGCTGAATATCCTTCTGGGATAATCGGCCTTGTTGGAACGATNTTCTTTCTTATAGGACCAATCTCCCATGCAGTACCGTTCCACTCAGCGACGTGACCGGCAGGAGCATTTGGTGGATTAGGAATAGCAGTCATTTTATCACCCTAAATATTGAGCAAAGATCAGTGCGACGTATGGAGGCATGTAATCCTGTCCACCGCCTTCTGAGTTGATGATTGCAGTGTAAGAATGCGTATGACCCTGATTGANATCGCCTGTCGTACCAGNGACGCTAACGGACCCACTAAACGTATGAGCGTGATCACCGACGCCCTCAATGCCAATGCCGGCATTGACGTTTTCGGTTCTGGTTCTGATGGCTTCAGGGTTAATCAGCCAGCCACCGCCGCCGCCGTTCGCGTTTGGACCTGTACCCAACACGCCGTGATCGTGACCGCCGCCTGATACACCGTGACTGTGAGCGCCGTCTGCGCTTGTCGTTCCACTAAATGGAATGCCGCCTTCGCCGAACGTATGCGTATGGCCATTACTTTGATCGCCTGTTTGGCCAGCCGAGCCGCCACCGTGATTATGCGATGGCATGTTTTCGACAGTGATCGTTGTTGAACCGCCACGCTGATCGAGCGAATATTTGCCCCCTGCGCAAACGATGAAGCGATCACGCAGATCGACAGTGCCATTCGTGCCGTCGCAGACCTTCCATCCGCTCGGCAGATATTGCGGACCAGCAAACATCGCGATCATGCCAACGATCGCTGGGCCTGGAATTCCGGTTGTTCCCGTAGGGCCGGTAGGTCCGATATCCCCTTGAATTCCTTGGCTTCCGGTAGGCCCGGTCGGTCCGTCGTTTCCATCGGGTCCAGGCGGTCCAGGGACAATTGACTGAGGACCGGTGGGGCCCGTCGCGCCGCGAGGTCCGGTCACGCCGACAGCAACAAGACCATCATCGTACCACTTCGTACCGTCAAAGATCCAAAGATGATTTGTGTCGGCAGTGATGTAACCATCAGCCTTGTCTGGCGAGCCAGGAAGGTTTGCGTATGTTGGAACGACACCTTGGAAATTGATGCCTTTACCGGCAGGCCCTTCAGGACCAGTTGGGCCGGTAACATTTGACGGATCTCCTTTAGGGCCGGTTGGTCCGGTGACAGAGTCGCCTTTTGGACCCATCGGTCCAGGTACGGTCGAGGCAGCGCCTTGTGGACCAGTAGGCCCGGTGGCGCCAGGAATTCCCTGCGGTCCGGTGATGATGCCAACATCAGCCCACCCAGAAGGATTAAGGCTGCTTACGCTGACATATTCAAACGTGTGACCTGTATTCGACGGTACGCTTGTACCTGTGTAGAGCAAGCCATCGCCGATAAGGAATTGTATGTCCGTTAAAGGCTTGCCTGGGCCATCAAAGTTTGCAGGAATTAAACCGTTTTGCGGCAAGCTTGATGGCGACGCATTCTGGAATGTTCCGCGAAGGTTTACAGTTTCGCCGGCTGCGCCTGTCGGGCCTTGTGGGCCAGGAATTGTTGATGCTGGACCTTGGGCGCCGGTCGGCCCTGTCGTTCCAAATGTTACTGGTCCGCTGTCATTCCACAGAGATCCGTCCCACAGATACAGATGATAGTTTGCGCGAACAACATATGCCCAGCCAACCTTTTCACCTGTTAATGGCAGATCATTAACGGTTGCGACTTCACCTTGATAAAGAAAGCCAGAATTCGGACCCGTTGGACCTTGTGGGCCTGTAATGCCGACAGATGACTTGCCGAGGTTTGTCCAACCGACAGGAACAGCGCCAATGCGCTTAATACGTCCCGCAGGAAATGGACCAATACCTTTGAACGCCCAAAGATCGCCCGTGTTCAGCGTAACGTATGCATCACCGTCGTATGCTTCCGCAGGCAATTCGTTTTCAGTATCGATAACGCCTTTGTAATTCATCGCAGCGCCGCGATCGCCAGTTGGCCCTTGTGGGCCTGAGCTTCCGGTCGGCCCGGTTATTGAATCCCCTTTTGGACCTGTAGGGCCCGTTGGTCCGTAACCAAGCGACGCAACCTGTTTTAGCTTTACCTGAACAGACGTGCCGCCTTGAACTGCTTCAATCGACTCATCACCGTTGATCGCTGTCACTAGCGGTAGTTGTGTAATCTGGACGTCGCTCATTTTATCTCACCTTGCTTAGTATTTGATGCACGCAAGCAGCTCGATGTTTTTTGGTCGCGCTTCACAAACTTGCGCGCATAAAGATCATTGCCGTTTTGCTGCGTGACACGATCAGCGCCGTCATTAGTGACGCGTGTGTCGCCTGTGCGTGTTTTTATGCCTGTAATCGGATCAACGACTGTTTGACCCTCGGTGATGCGATAGTCGTTGTTCATCGCATCCCAATTCGGTACGCGAGGGTTTCTGATCGGCACTGGATCCGCAGGTACGACAATGGTGCGCAATTGATGCTGTGGCTTGTCTTCACACGTCGCACATACCAGGAGACGCTTATTGATCAGACCTGCGCCTGCATAATCATGCTG
>Ga0007860_1000009_pt1 | contig 20955 bp, 18 predicted proteins | sample CryBogCBH15Jul08_FD_54969 | JGI IMG/M metagenome (GOLD analysis project Ga0007860, IMG submission 54969) | Freshwater microbial communities from Crystal Bog, Wisconsin, USA - CBH15Jul08 | ecosystem: Environmental > Aquatic > Freshwater > Lake | place: Crystal Bog, Wisconsin, USA | collected...
GCCCTACCCTCTGGCGTGGTGAGTTCATGCCCTTCGCTAGCAATCTTGAAGAAGAAGCTCGAGATTGACATCGCCTCTTTAATGACTTTTTCAAAAGCAGGGGCACCATAGGCACGAACATAACTATCCGGGTCATGTTCAGTCGGTAAGAATAAGAAACGAATTTCTTTATCGTCAGACATCAAGGGCAAGCAAGCTTCTAGCGCTCTCTGCGCTGCACGTTGCCCTGCAGAATCACCATCAAACGAAAAGACCACGCGATCGGTTTGGCGCAAGAGCATACGCACATGATTAGCGGTACATGCAGTACCTAAAGTAGCTACGGCATTCGGGAAACCCAATTGCGCAAGCGCCACTACATCCATATAACCTTCGCACACCAAGACATATTCTTGTGCACGAATGGCCTGTCTTGCCTCAAATAATCCATAGAGCGTATTGCCCTTAGAGAAGAGTGGCGTCTCAGGGGAATTTAAATACTTCGGCTCGCCTTGATCCAAGATGCGCCCACCAAAACCAATCACCTGACCTTTGGGATTACGAATCGGAAACATAATCCGATCACGAAAGCGATCGTAACGTCTTGCAGTTTGATTGCCTTCGCTCTGCTCACTCTGAATGAGTAAGCCACCCTCTAATAATGTTTTAGCCACTTCATCATTAGCGTAAGTACCAAATACTGCTTCGAGGCCTTGCCAACCATCTGGTGCATAACCTAAGGAATAACGCTTGGCAATTTCTCCGGTAAGGCCACGACCTTTTAAATATTCCACGGCACGTGGCGCCACTTTGAGTTGTGCGCGATACCAATCAGATGCCGCACTCATGACTTCGCTCAGAGCCATCGCTTGTTGCTGTCTTGCTACGTCTTGAGCGGTACGCTCCTCACGTGGCACAGTAAGTCCAGCTGAACGCGCTAAATCTTCAATCGCATCTACATAACCCAACCCCGAATACTCCATCGCAAAACTAATGGCTGAGCCATGCGCTCCGCAACCAAAGCAGTGATAAAACTGCTTGGTGGGTGAAACAGAAAATGAAGGGGATTTTTCAGAATGAAACGGGCACAGACCTTGATAGTTTGCACCCGCTTTTTTTAACTTTACGTGCTCCCCAACCACATCAACGATGTCAATCCGATTTAAAAGATCGGCAATGAAGGATTGAGGGATGAGTGCCATTAGTGCTGAACTGAGTGGCTCACTTCGCCAGAGCAGCTTTCACCAAGGCAGAAACTTTTCCCATGTCTGCCTTACCAGCCAATTGCGCCTTGAGGGCACCAATGACTTTTCCCATATCTTGAGGACCAGCCGCACCAGTGGCGCTCACCGCCGCAGCTACTGCAGCTTCAACCTCAGTATCTGACAATTGCGCAGGCAAATACGCTTGCAAGATGGCCATTTCGCCAGCTTCTATTGCAACCAAATCATCGCGCCCAGCTTTTTCAAACTGAGAGATTGAATCTTTGCGCTGCTTCATCATTTTTTCTACAGTCGCTATGACGCCAGCATCATCGACCACGATGCGCTCATCTACTTCACGTTGCTTAATGGCAGCCAATAAAAGACGGATGGCCCCTAAACGTGCAACGTCTTTTGCACGCATAGCGTTTTTCATATCTTCGGTAATTTGGTCTTTGAGACTCATGTCATGTTTCCTGTTGTACTGAATACCCTGAATGGATTCTTACATTGATTTTCTAACGATTATTACTCGGGCGCTGAAAAAGCAAAAACCCGCTGCGTTTCACCGTCAGCGGGTTTCAAAGCTTCTCGGTGAAGAGAGCTTTTAAATGCGATTAGTAAAGCTTTTTAGGCAACATCTGACTGCGAATACGCTTGTAATGGCGTTTTGCAGCTGCTGCTTTTTTGCGCTTGCGCTCAGCAGTTGGCTTTTCATAGAACTCGCGAGCACGCAAGTCGGTCAAAAGGCCATTTTTTTCAATGGTGCGCTTGAAACGGCGTAATGCCACTTCAAAAGGTTCGTTCTCACGGAGGCGTACTGTAGTCATACTTGTTTAACTCGTTTATGCTGGAAAATTACTGAATCACGGATTCTATCACGGCTAAGCGAAAAATGATTGTTTTAGGTATAGAAACTTCTTGTGACGAGACCGGGGTGGCTTTATACAACACCATGCCCTGGGAGAGTGCACAACCCGCTTCCCTAGGCATTCTGGGGCAGGCCCTGCACTCGCAGATTGCTATGCACCGTGAATATGGGGGCGTTGTACCGGAATTGGCTTCTAGAGACCATATTCGCCGGGTTTTACCCCTTTTAGACGAGTCTTTAGCCCAGTCTGGACTGACACTCAAGGATATTGATGCGGTGGCCTATACCCAAGGCCCTGGCCTCGCTGGGGCCCTCCTAGTGGGCAGTGCCTTTGCTAAATCCCTTGCCCAAGGCCTAAACCTTCCCTCCATTGGGGTCCATCACCTTGAGGGGCACCTACTATCCCCGCTTTTAGGGGAAACAGCGCCGCAATTTCCGTTTATTGCCTTACTGGTTTCAGGTGGCCATACCCAGTTAATGAAAGTCAGTGGGGTTGGTCGTTATGAGCTCCTTGGTGAAACGCTAGACGATGCCGCGGGAGAAGCATTTGATAAAACAGCCAAGCTATTAGGTTTGGATTACCCAGGTGGTGCAGCGATTTCTAAACTGGCAGAAAAAGGGCGGCCTGGTCAATTTGATCTGCCTAAGCCAATGCTGCATTCCGGTGATCTCGATTTTTCATTCTCTGGATTAAAGACAGCAGTTCTGAACCAAGTGAAAAAGTTTCAAGAAAAAAATATTACCGACGCAACTGAAGTGGCGCAATTTCATGCTGACCTGGCAAGGGCCTTCGTAGAATCCTTGGTTGCAGTATTAGTTAGCAAATCCGAAAAAGCGCTCAAGCAAACAGGCTGTAAGGATTTAGTACTTGCTGGTGGTGTCGGCGCGAACTTGCAGTTGCGCGCAGCGCTGAATGAGAAAGCGACTAAAAATGGTTTTGAAGTGCACTACCCACCACTAGATCTGTGTACCGATAACGGGGTGATGATTGCCTTTGCGGGAGCGCTGCGTTTACTTGCCCCCAACAATGGCTCAACAACATCGGGTGCATTTGATATCAAGCCCCGCTGGGACTTGCAGAGCAATAACCTCGTTTAAATCTCAGAGGTAGGGCTTCACTCGTTATTTTGTCAGGCTGATCTTGGCAAAAGCGCTGTGATTATGAATCGACTCAAAGTTCTCAGCCTCAACCACAAATGACAGGATGCGTTCGTCAGCCTTGAGCTGACCAGCAACATCACGTACCAAGTCTTCAACAAATTTTGGATTGCTGTAAGAACGTTCGGTAACCCACTTCTCATCTGGGCGCTTGAGCAAACCCCACAACTCGCTTGAAGCTTCACTCTCAGCAGCAGTCACCAAATCTTCAACTGTCATTTTGGTTTTTGGATCCAGTGCCACTGTCATCGTCACATGCGAGCGTTGATTGTGCGCACCAAAATCTGAAATCTCTTTTGAGCAAGGGCACAAGCTCATTACCGGCACTACAGCGCGCAAGTTCAATTCAACATCGATTGAACCAGTGGCATTTTTCTTACCCTTGGACATCCAAGTAACTTCGTAATCCATCAAACTTTCAACACCTGAGACCGGCGCTGCTTTTTTGACGAAATGGGTATAAGTAAATTGCACACGACCTTCAGTGGCATCCAAGAGCGGCAACATTTCGCGAACCATAGAAACTACAGAGGTGCTATCGATTGGCTCATCTTGTTGTTGCAAGATCGCCATGAAACGCGACATGTGCGTTCCCTTGATATGCGCAGGCAATGCAACATCCATCTCAAAATTACCCACTGATGGAAAGCTACCAGTCTTGGTACGAATGGTGAGCGGATGGCGCACCCCACGAATGCCTACTTGCTCAATCGGCAAGGCACGCTCATCCCGAGTGGATTGCACATCGGCCATCACGCTAGGTTTGAGAAAAGATGCATTCATATCGTTCATGGCTCTATTTTCCGGCAAAACCAGCTTATTTGCCTACGAATGCTGAATTAATGTTCAAGATTGCTGGAAAACGCCGTGTAATGGACTGGTGAATACCTTCTACATCCAGGCCACACTTGGCCATAAGCAATTTGTAGTCACCATGCTCGATAAATTCATCGGGAATACCCAGTTGCAATAAAGGCTTATTAATCCCCATTGCTGAGAGTGCTTCTAGGCAAGCACTACCCGCCCCGCCTTGAATCGCGCCATCTTCAACCGTGACGAAATAATCATGGTCACTCGCTAAGGATTTAATGAGATCCACATCCAATGGTTTTACAAAACGCATATTGGCAACCGTTGCGTCTAAGCGCTCAGCAACGTCTAGTGCTGGGTATAGCAAAGTACCAAATGCCAATATGGCTACGCGACTACCAATAGCTGCCGTTGATTTGCGACGCAACTCACCTTTACCAAAAGGAAGTGTGCGCAGCTCTTTAGAGGGGATTGTGCCAACACCCGCACCACGTGGGTAACGTACTGCACTCGGATGGGATTGATGGAAGGCAGTCGTTAACAAATCTCGACACTCTGCTTCATCAGCAGGGGTCATCACCAACATATTGGGAATGCAGCGTAAAAATGGGATGTCATACACGCCAGCATGAGTCGCACCATCTGCACCGACTAAGCCGGCGCGATCTAATGCAAATAACACTGGCAAATCCTGAATCGCTACATCATGAATCAATTGATCGTATGCACGCTGTAAAAAGTGGAATAGATTGCCACCACTGGTTTCATACCCTCACATGCCATACCAGCAGCAAAGGTCACCGCATGTTGCTCAGCAATGCCCACGTCGTAATACCGCTTCGGAAAATTCTTTTCAAACTCGACTAAGCCAGAGCCTTCACTCATTGCTGGCGTAATACCAACCAATAGTGGATCAGCATGCGCCATATCGCACAACCATTCACCAAATACTTGCGTGAAGGTTTTCTTGGGTGGGATATCAGGCTTCTTCACACCCTCTTCTGGGTTGAACTTGCTTGGACCGTGATAGAGCACAGGATTGGCTTCGGCTAATTCATAGCCCTGGCCTTTTCGGGTCACCACATGTAGAAACTGCGGACCACGCCCTTCAAGCGCAAGGCGACGGACGTTTTGCAACATCGGAATCAAAGCCGCAAGATCATGGCCATCAATAGGACCGAAGTAATTAAAACCAAACTCTTGAAAAATGGTCGATGGCGAAACCATGCCTTTAGCGTGATCCTCTAAGCGTTTAGCAAACTCTCGTAAAGGGGGCGCAATAGACAAAACGCTATCAATACCTTTTTTGGTTGCCGAATAAATATTGCCACTGAGCAAGCGCGCGAGGTGTCGATTCAATGCACCTACCGCTGGCGAGATGGACATATCGTTATCGTTCAATATCACCACGAGCGGCAAGTCGTCATACACGCCTGCGTTATTCATCGCCTCAAAAGCCATGCCGCCGGTCATGGCGCTATCACCAATCACAGCAACAGCTACTTGTTTTTCGCCTTTAGTCTGGAATGCTCTTGCCATCCCCATCGCCGCAGAAATACTGGTAGATGAATGGCCTGTCCCGAAAGCATCGTATTCACTTTCAGTACGACGCGGGAAACCCGATAAACCGTTGAGCTGGCGCAGAGTGCTCATGCGCTCACGGCGGCCAGTCAAAATCTTATGGGGGTAACTCTGATGACCCACATCCCAAACGATCCGATCGTTTGGCGTATCAAAAACGTAATGCAAAGCAATTGATAATTCCACCGTGCCCAAATTAGAGGAAAGGTGGCCACCTGTTTTAGAAACAGAATCTAAAACAAACTGGCGCAATTCAGCGGCCAATGCTGGCAACTCTTCACGGGAAAGCTTTTTTAAATCGGCGGGGGATTGTATGGAATCTAAAGTCATCGAATCTAAGGTCAAACCTATTTGCCTCTACTGACTACTAACAGAGCTAAATCTTGTAGGGCTTGCGCTTTGCTGCCAAAAATCTCCAGACTGGCAATCGCCTCTGCTTGCAATTGCTTTGCCTGCTTCTGTGCATAGTCTAAACCCATCAAGGTTACGTAGGTAGGCTTATCGTTGGCGGCATCCTTACCAGCCGTCTTTCCGAGGGTTTGACTATCTGCCGTAGCGTCTAGAACGTCATCAACAATCTGAAAGGCTAGGCCAAGGGCCTGAGAATAATTTTTCAGGCAAGTCATTTGGGTAGGGTTCAAGTGAGCGGCAATGCCGCCCAATTGCACAGCGCAAGATAACAGCGCACCTGTTTTCATGGCATGCATTTGCTTCAGACCAGCAAGATCTAATTTCTTGCCAACGCTATCCAAATCAATTGCTTGACCACCGGCCATACCGCGCGAACCGGATGCCGCAGCCAAGCTACTCATCATGAACAAACGAACGTCAACCTCGCACTGTGCGTTTGCCAAAATTTCAAAGGCGCGCGTTTGCAAGGCATCGCCAACCAACAAAGCAGTGGCTTCGTCGNAGGCCTTATGAACGGTAGGCCGTCCTCGGCGCAAATCATCNTCATCCATGCAAGGCAAGTCGTCATGCACCANNGAGTAAGCATGNATACATTCAATCGCAACTGCGGCTGCGTCTAATGCCTCGGCTTTGGCGTCACCNAGTGAGCCCGCTGCATAAACTAATAAAGGACGAATACGTTTNCCGCCACCTTGAGCCGCATAACGCATTGCCTCATGCAATCGCTTAGGCGTCGTTTGATCTGAATCAAGCAGAGACTCTAATGCAGACTCGGTACGCGTGGAGTGCGCACTAAGCCACTCCTGAAATTGAAAAACTGAAGTCATTAGGCCTCAAATACACGCACTTGTTGCTCAACCTGAGAAAGCACGCCCTGACAATGTTTGAGTAGTGCAGCGCCACGTTGGTAGGCCAAAAGGGTTTCTTCTAGAGAGAACTTTCCAGACTCCATGTCAGAAATTAACTTCTCAAGCTCTTTAACTGCCTCTTCATAGCGCAATTTGGGATCAATTTGGGCCTCAAGAGCAGGCTTTTGACTCTCTGATTTTTTAGCTGGCATAGACCCGTTTCCTTTGTATTTCTTGCACAAACAGCCCTATATATTAAAGCGAGAAGCCCTTTCGATGGGTATAATTCATCCCTTCCTTTCCAATATCGACTCGTCGATGGTTGGATTGGTTATTCCGCTTAGCTTCGGCTGACGTTTTCGGGGGTGGGGAGAATGACTAATCTGGCTACCGCGCAGAAGCTTGCGCCGTCCAATCTACAACTGCCGGTTTCGGCATATTTTGACGTTGATTTGTATCAGCGCGAAATTGAACTGCTTTTCAAGCAAGGGCCTGGCTATGTCGGCCACGATCTCATGGTGCCCGAAATTGGCTCCTATCGCACATTAGCCGCAGAAAATGAAGGTCGCATTCTGGTTCGCAATGAGGCCGGCGTAGAACTCTTATCAAATGTTTGCCGTCATCGCCAAGCACTCATGCTCAATGGCTCCGGCAAAACAGAAAACATTGTTTGTCCACTGCATCGCTGGACCTACGATCTGAATGGCGATCTTTTAGGCGCCCCTCATTTTGAAGACAAGCCCTGCCTCAATCTTGGCAAGTCCCCATTGCAAAACTGGCAAGGACTGTTATTTGAAGGTCCGCGTGATGTGAGACCGATCTTGCCAAGCTGGGTGTTGCAGATGATCTCAAGTTTGATGGCTATATGCTCGATCACGTTGAGGTGCACGACTGCAACTACAACTGGAAAACATTTATCGAGGTTTACCTCGAGGACTACCATGTCGTTCCATTTCATCCTGGCTTAGGAAAGTTTGTTTCTTGCGAAGACCTCCGTTGGGAATTCGGCGACTGGCATAGCGTACAAACAGTTGGCATTCATAAAGATCTAGCAACACCTGGATCACCCGTGTATCGCAATTGGCATGAAGCCGTGTTGCGCCAATTTGGCGGAAAATCACCACGCCATGGGGCAATCTGGCTGACCTATTACCCTAATGTCATGGTCGAGTGGTACCCAGGCGTGCTCTGTGTTTCTACCTTGCATCCACTTGGTCCGAATAAAACACGCAACATTGTTGAGTTTTATTACCCAGAAGAGATTGCTCTATTCGAGCGTGAGTTTGTTGAGGCTGAACGTGCCGCCTACATGGAAACCTGCATCGAGGATGATGAAATCGGCGAACGCATGGATGCAGGTCGTGCTGCCCTCTTTGCTCGCGGCATCAACGAAGTTGGTCCATACCAAAGCCCAATGGAAGACGGCATGCAGCATTTCCACGAGTGGTATCGTCGTGTCATGAACTATCAAGGCGTTTAATTTAATTCACAAAAGGTCACTTCATGACTCCTCTTATTACTGCTAACCAGTTAGAAGAAATCATTAACAGTGGTGAAAATGTGTTGCTGTGTGACTGCCGCTTTGATTTGGCTGATACATCTGCCGGTAGAAAAGCCTACGAAGAAAGTCACATTCCAGGCGCCATCTATGTCGACCTCGATCAAGATCTGTCTGGTGAAAAAACCGGCAAGAATGGGCGACACCCATTACCGACTCCAGATGCTTGGGCGAAAACAAAAACACGCCTCGGCATGGATAACAACACCCTGGTAGTTGCTTATGACAAACAGGGCTCTGTATATGCCAGCCGTTTGTGGTGGATGCTCAAAGCGACCGGTCATGCCAATGTGCGAGTACTGGATGGCGGGCTAGATGCCTGGAATGGCCCTATCGGAACGATTCCCCGTAAACCAAGTCCTGCAAGTCAAGCGATTGAGGCCATGCCGTATGTCGGTCTCGTATTAGCTGATGCAGTGTCTGAGAACTTGCAAACTCAGAAAAGTGTTGTGATGGATGCGCGCGCTAACGATCGCTTTCATGGTCAAAATGAAACTTTAGATCCAGTCGCAGGCCATATCCCCGGCGCAATCAACCGCTTCTTTAAAGACAATCTATCTGCCACCGCATTTAAAGCACCAGAACAACTCTATAAAGACTTTGTGGATTTTCTAGGCCCCCTCAAAGCATCCGATGTCATTCACCAATGCGGCTCGGGAGTTACGGCGTGCCATAACTTACTGGCGATGGAAATTGCTGGGTTGAAGGGGTCGCGCCTCTATGCTGGCAGTTGGAGTGAATGGTGCGCAGACCCTCAGAGGCCTGTTGAAACTTAACGCAAGTTAGATAGTAGGATCACGAAACCTACGCCACAAGCAATCAACACTGTTTGACGTAAAGACTCTGCCCAATGTGGGCGACGATGCATTTGCGGAATCAAATCACTCACTGCAATGTAAATAAAACTGCTAGAGGCAATGACTAGAAGATAGGGCATGGCAGCATGTGCTTTTTCTAAGAAAAAATAAGCTAGCACGCCACCGACCACAGCAGATAAACCGCAAATCAAGTTGTACAGCAAAGCCCGTGTACGCGAAAAGCCGGCATTGAGCAAAACAATAAAATCGCCAATCTCTTGCGGAATCTCATGAGCAATGATGGCAAGCGCTGTAAAGATGCCCACTTGATAATCCGCCATAAAAGCAGCGGCGATCAATACCCCATCTACAAAGTTATGCAGTCCATCGCCAATCAAGATCATGCTACCGCTTCGACCAGCAGCTTCAGCGTCATGACCATGGTGGTGGTTATGGCCATCGCCTTCGTGATGATGACTATGACGCAATAAAGAAATTTTCTCTAACAAGAAAAATCCCAGTAAGCCAGCAAGCAAAGTGGCAAATAAGAGTTGCGGGCTTGTACCCTCCATGCTGAAGGCTTCGGGTAAAGAATGCAAAAAAGCAGTGGCTAGCAAAATTCCGACCGAAACGCTCACCATGTTGTGAACCATCTTGGAAAGCAATGCCAAGGAGAAGGTGGCGGCTACAAGAACGCTAGCCGTTCCTGCAAGCGCAGTTACCAAGAGAATGCTTTGTAAAACTGTCATAGCAATCACACTACTCCGTTTTTCTTAAACCAAGCCAAGCATTTTGCCCAACCATCTTTTGCGGGGCCTTCGCGATAAGACTCGCGGTAGTCCGCATGAAACGCATGGGGGGTATCTGGATACACCTCAAACTGGGATGCCTTGGCTGCAGCATTGGTAGGCGCGGCTTTTGCTAAAGCCTCACGCATTTGATCAATGCTCGCCAAAGAGATTCCAGCATCAGCAGCGCCATAAAGTCCTAAGACGGGGGCTTTTAAGTCTGTAGCAATGTCAACTGGATGACGTGGATTGCCTTCGGTTTTGTCACCAATCAAGCGGCCATACCAAGCTACGCCGGCACGTACCTGTGGCAATGTGGCGGATAGCCAAGTAATGCGCCCGCCCCAACAAAAACCAGTCACGCCGACCCGTTTTAAGTCGCCCCCATTTTTTCCAGCCCAGACCAATGCAGCCTGCAAATCACCCAACACCTGGGAGTCAGGCGTCTTAGAAATAATATTAGTAAAGATTTCAGCAATCGTGCCGTATTGGCTGGGATCACCAGCCCGTACAAAAAATTCTGGGGCAATGGCGAGATAGCCTAACTTTGCAAAACGACGGGTGACATCAGCAATGTACTCATGCACGCCAAAGATCTCACTCACGACGATCACGATTGGCAGTGGGCCTTTGGCCTTTTCTGGACGTGAGACATAGGCCGGAATTTGAGAGCTGCCCACTGGGATAGATTGCTCGCCAGCAGTCAAACCTGTAAAGGTCGTTTCAATAGCAGCGGCCATGACAGGCTGGGATGCTGGCGCCAAGCCAATCCCAATGCCTGTTGCAGCAATCGCAGAGCTCTTGATAAAACTTCTTCTATCACCCTGAATACCTTGTGAAGCTTGATGATTTTTTTTGTTCATTGCATTTGTCCCCATTTCACCCAGGCATTTTTATCAAACTCAGTGGGCTTCTTCCCAATTATCGCCAATACCAATACTCACTAGCAATGGCACTTTCAGATCAGCTACTGTACACATCAAGCCTGGTAATTTTTCCTTTAGCAGATCAATCTCATCCAAAGGCACATCAAATACTAATTCATCATGCACCTGTAAGAGCATGCGGGTTTTGAGTTGCTCTTTTTCTAACCAATTCTCGACAGCAATCATGGCTAACTTAATTAAGTCTGCGGCAGTGCCTTGCATCGGCGCATTAATCGCAGCACGCTCAGCGCCTTGACGACGAGGTCCATTAGATCCCTTGATCTCTGGTAACCACAACCTTCTACCAAAAACCGTCTCGACATAACCATTTTCGCGCGCCTCTACACGGGTGCGCTCCATATATTGGGCTACACCAGGATAGCGATCAAAATACTTGGCAATATAGTTTTGTGCTGCAGAGCGTTCAATTCCTAAATTGCCTGCCAGACCAAACGCACTCATGCCATAAATCAAGCCGAAGTTAATGACCTTGGCGTAGCGACGCTGCTCAGAGCTCACATCATCCAAAGGCACACCAAAAATTTCAGCTGCAGTTGCTTGGTGTACGTCCTTACCAGTATTGAATGCCTCTAGAAGGTTTTCATCTTCGGCAATATGCGCCATGATGCGCAATTCAATTTGCGAATAGTCTGCTGAAAGTAACTTACAACCATCCGCCGGAATAAAAGCCTCCCGAATTCTTCGCCCCTCTTCAGTACGCACGGGAATATTTTGCAAATTGGGATCGCTAGATGCAAGGCGCCCGGTTACTGCAGTCGCTTGAGAGAAGTTCGTATGTACCCGACCCGTCTTTGGATCAGCCATGCGCGGTAACTTCTCGATATAGGTTGACATCAATTTAGCCAAGCTGCGGTAATCCAAAATACGAGCTGGTAATGGGTAGTCTTCAGCTAGCTTTTGCAGCACTTCTTCATCGGTTGAAGGTGCGCCTGAGGGCGTCTTCTTAATCACCGGTAACTCCAATTGCCCAAATAAAATTTCGGCAATCTGCTTGGGTGACTGAATATTAAAAGGTTGTCCCGCTAGTTTATGTATCTCACCTTCCAGTTCCAGCAGGCGTTTTCCGACCTGTTGGCCCTGCTTGGCCAGTAACGCGGAGTCGATCCGAATGCCATTGCGCTCCATGATGCCCAGTACTCGCATAGCAGGCATCTCAATCTGCTGGTATACGTAGAGCAAGCCTGGGCTAGCCTGTATCTGGGGCCACAGCTCTAAGTGGAGTCGTAAGGTGATGTCCGCATCTTCAGCTGCGTAATCAGTGGCGATCTTGAGATCCACTTGATCAAAGCCAATTTGATGCACACCTTTGCCACAAACTTCTTCGTAGCGAATGGTCTTCACGCCAAGATGCCGTTCTGCCAGGCTATCCATATTGTGCGGTAAGTGAGATTCCAGAACATAAGATTCAAGCAAAGTATCGAACTGAATGCCGCCTAAAGTAATTCCGTAATTGGCAAAGATGTGACTGTCGTACTTTAAGTTTTGGCCGACCTTGGCATGAGAAGAACTCTCTAACCATGATCTCATTCGCGACAGCACTAAGTTGCGGTCTAGTTGAGTTTCGCCATTGCGATGGGCTACCGGAATGTAACAAGCCTCGCCTGGTGTTACCGATAAAGAAATGCCAACCAACTCTGCTGCTAAGGCATCTAAACCAGTGGTCTCGGTATCGACTGCAGTTAACTGTGCAGATTCAATTTTCTTGAGCCATCGATCTAAAGCAAGCTCATCTACTACGCACTCGTAATGTCGTGTAATCCCATCATGTAAATCTGTTGTGGCTTGAGATAACACGGTTGTTGGAGTAGACGCAATCTCTCTCGATTTTTTTGCGGCTAATTCATTCGGGGAGATGCCGGGTAAAGGACTGCCAGCCAAGTCAAAGACCGCCTCCCCTTGATTTGACTGAGGGCTAGGGTTGGTCAGTTGCTTTTCTACATCTCGCAACCAAGTCTTAAATGCATAGCGCTCAAACAGCTCACGCAAGAGTGGCGCATCTTCAGGCTTTGCATGCAAGTCATCCAAACTCAGGAGATGTGGATCTAGATCGCAGTCTTTTTTGACGGTAATTAATTCACGGGCTTTAGGAAGCCACTCTAAGCTGGCTCGTAAATTTTCACCGACTACACCTTTTACTTGCTCAGCGTTTGCCATCAAATTATCAAGATCACCAAACTCAGCTAACCACTTATTGGCTGTCTTAGGTCCAGCTTTTGGGACACCGGGAACGTTGTCAACAGCGTCACCAATAATAGATAAGTAATCCACAATTCGTTCCGGTGGCACTCCAAACTTTTCAATCACACCTTCGATATCCAATTTTTCATTGGTCATGGTGTTGATCAAAGTCACTGAGGAATTCACAAGCTGCGCTAAATCTTTATCGCCTGTTGAAATAATCGTTTCCCAACCGGCTTGAGTAGCCTGACAAGATAGGGTAGCAATCACATCGTCAGCCTCAACTCCCGATACCATCAAAACAGGCCAACCTAGAGCCTTTACCATCGCATGAATAGGCTCGATTTGCTTCACCAGATCTTCGGGCATTGGCGACCGATGCGCCTTGTACTCGGAGTACATTTCATCCCGAAAAGTCTTCCCTTTAGCATCAAATACACAGGCAATATGATCGGCCTTTAGCTCGGATCTGGCCCTGCGCATCATGTTGACCATCCCATAAATTGCCCCCGTTGGGTCACCAGCCCCATTTCTAAGGTCTGGCATGGCATGGAAGGCGCGGTAGAGGTAGCTAGAGCCGTCTACCAACAAGAGTCTATGTTTAGTCATACCGCAATCGTACAATCTAGTTGCTAACTTCCCACGGGTCTGGTTTGGGAACCGATCTGGAGTGGGACTAAAAAGGTGAAAAATGATGCATGCTCTAACCAACTTATTCAGCCACTCCTGGAGCCAGGCCCTTGTTTTAACTAGCTTTTTCATGGCTTTTGGCATATTGGGAAGTGGTAATGCTGCTGCCCAAAATATGAGCCAAGCTCTTAGCCCTGCCGAGCTCCAACAAATTAATAACCAGCCACTTGCTCCAGCAGTGAGTGCATCTGGCGCGATGAACACCCCAGAAATGCGCAAGCCTAGCTATCAATTTAAAGATGGGAACGGGACTGAAGTAACTGAGTACAAGGATTCAAATAGCCCAACCCAAGTTCAGGTAAAAACGAAATTAACGACTTACGAAATGTCACCTCCCGACTCTGTTAAACCTGGCGCCCAGTCTGGCGAAGGCAGTTTACTGAGTGTGCCCAGCATCAGCATTCCAATTCGGTAACGTATGGCTGTATTTACCCCGATCGAGCTTGGCGATATCTCAGACTGGATCGCACGGGACTTCAATATTGGCGAGGCTACTGCTATTCGCGGTATTCATGGCGGCATCGAGAATTCCAACTTTTTCCTAGATACCGTTCTTGATGGCAAGAAACAAGAATTTGTTTTAACGATCTTTGAAAGATTGTCTGCAGAGCAACTTCCTTACTATCTTGAACTCATGCGGCACTTGGCGGACAAAGGCATTACCGTACCAAAGCCAATCGCTAATCAAGATGGTGCGATTTTGTTTTCCCTCAAAGGTAAGCCTGCGGCAATCGTTACCAAGCTACCCGGTCTATCGCGATTAGACCCCGAAGTGAAGCACTGCGTATTGGTGGGCGAGATGCTTGCAAAGATGCATTTAGCAGGCGCCGATTTTCCTAAAACACAAACAAACTTGCGTAGCCTTACTTGGTGGCAAAAAACAGTGCCTCAAGTCTTGGCACATTTAAATCAAAATCAACAAGATTTGCTCACTAGCGAATTAGCCACTCAAGAAAACTTCTTCGCCTCAAGTGAATATGCCGCATTACCGCAAGGCGCAAGTCATTGCGATCTCTTTAGGGACAATGTCTTATTTGATCCGCAAGGATCTGCCGATACTTCAAAAGACCAATTGGGCGGCTTCTTTGATTTTTATTTCGCCGGCACCGATAAGTGGCTATTTGATTTGGCAGTGACGGTAAATGACTGGTGTTTGGCTAGCAACAAAAAAGATTTAGATCCTGCTCGCTTTAATGCGCTTAATGGATGCCTACCAATCCGTGCGCCCACTGACTGCCGATGAAAAATCTAGCTGGTCAATGATGGTCCGCGCGGCTGCCTTGCGCTTCTGGATCTCTCGCTTGTGGGATTTTTATTTACCGCGTGATGCGCAGATGTTGACGCCGCATGACCCAAGCCATTTTGAACACATTCTTTTAAGCCGCAAAGCCATATGAAACTAAACTCCGTCGCTCCTAAAGAGGGGTACACCTGGATCCGCCAAGGGATTTGGCTTTTTAAGCAAAGCCCTATTGGATTTTTGATGCTGGTCTTTATGTATGTGTTTCTTGCACAGCTTGCTGTACTCGTGCCGGTGATTGGCGTCTTTGCAGTCTTGGTTCTGACGCCGACCCTCTCCGTGGGCTTTATGACAGCGTGTCGACAGGCCATTCAAAAAGAACGTATTCGCCCCATGGTGTATTTGGCAGCACTCCAATCCACCGCGGTGGTTCGTAAAAGAATTTTGCAACTGGGTCTTGTTTACGCAGCCCTCATTCTGGCACTCAGTTTTATCCTGAGCATGCTTGTTGATTTTGAATTGCTACTTCCCCTGATGACAAGCGATAAGCCCGTCACTCCTGAGGCTATTCGACAAATTTATTTGGTCTTGTTTTTTGGGGCCATTCTGTACATTCCGGTAGCGATGCTGATGTGGTTCTCACCGATCCTGGTGGCCTGGGAGGACATGTCGATTCCTCAAGCACTCTTCTCCAGTTGCTTAGCTTGCTGGACTAATCGCGGGGCGTTCTTTCTGTATCTTGCCATCTGGAGCGTAGTCCTGATTGCCATTCCACTCATCATTGGGTCTGCGTTGGATGCAGTGGATCTTGGGCAGGCTGCCTCATTCATCGTCGCTCCGCTTTCAATGGCGGGACTCACTGTGATGCATTGCTCCTTCTTCGCAACATGGAAAGCCTGCTTTGCAGACAAAGAGGAAGCTACGCTCTTAGCGTAAGGTAGCTAGTCAATAGCACTCAGTTTCGCAATGCTCAGTTGTAACCACTTCACACCATGTCGTTTGAAGCTCACTTGAGCACGTGCATCCGCATCATTACCCTCTAAGCCGGTAACTCGTCCTTCACCAAACTTGGTGTGAAATACATTTTGCCCAATCGTGAATGGATAGTTACCGCGGGGCGGTGAAGCAAGTCTTTGAACTGTGGTGGAGGCAGAACCCACTCTTCCTGTGCGCGCAGGCGCTTGACCATAAGTTTGATGTCGTACTTGCTGACGCTCATTACCAGAGTCAAAGAAATCATTGGATTCATATTCGCGTTGACGTGTATAGCCATCTTGCCAAGTAGATCCTGAACTTCTACCGCTGCCACCCCAACGAGAATCCTTGGCCTTAGGAGTCAGCCACTTAAGCGAATCAGCCGGCAGCTCTTCTAAGAAGCGAGATGGCATGTTGTAGCGTACTTGGCCATGCAACATGCGTGACTGAGTATGGGAGAGATACAAGCGCTCTTTAGCCCGGGTAATCGCCACATACATTAAGCGACGCTCTTCTTCTAGGCCATTGAGTTCATTCACACTATTTTCGTGTGGGAACAAGCCCTCTTCCAGGCCGGTAATGAAGACGGCAACGAATTCGAGACCTTTGGCCGAATGCACTGTCATTAACTGCACAGCATCTTGACCGGCTTGAGCCTGGTTGTCACCCGCCTCTAGAGATGCATGCGATAAAAATGCTGCGAGTGGAGAAGCTGCAACCATACCTGGCTCAGCCTCACCAGACAAGGTCGCCGCAGTTGCGTCTTGGCCATAACCCTCTTCCGCAATGAAAGCAGTTGCGGCATTCACAAGTTCTTGCAAGTTCTCCACGCGATCTTGGCCTTCACGCTCAGTCAAATAATGCTGAATCAAGCCACTGTTCTGAATCACAAACTCCACCGTCTCAGGCAAAGTATTGTGACGGGTTGCTTCACGCATGTGATCAACCAAGCGCACAAATCCGCTCAGTGATGTGCCCGCTTTTCCAGTCAACGTGGTAGCAGCTAAATACAGGGAACATTGCTGAGCTTTGCCTCATCTTGCAATGCTTCAATGGATCTCGCACCAATACCCCGGGTTGGGAAGTTCACAACACGCGAGAAAGAAGTATCGTCGTTTGGATTCTCCAAAAGACGTAAGTAGGCTAGTGCATGTTTAATTTCTGCACGCTCAAAAAAGCGTAGTCCGCCATATACACGGTAAGGAATAGCGGCGGAGAACAAGGCGTGCTCAATGATGCGTGATTGCGCATTACTTCTATACAGCAAAGCGATCTCGGTACGCTTGATGCCACTACTCACTAAGGCTTTGATTTCATCAACCAGCCACGCCGCTTCAGCATGATCACTAGCCGCATCATAGATTCGGACTGGTTCGCCATGACCCGCATCGGTACGAAGATTTTTTCCCAGACGTTCAGTATTGTTAGAAATCAGATGATTGGCAGTATCTAAGATATGACCGTGCGAACGATAGTTCTGCTCTAGCTTGACCATCATCGGATGAAATTGTTTTTCATAGAGACGCATGTTCTCTACATCAGCCCCGCGGAAGGCATAAATACTTTGATCGTCATCACCAACGGCAAAGACGGCGCTAGTGCCAGCGCCACTCACATTCGCCTTACTAGCATCATGACCAGATAGCAGTTTTAACCAGGCGTATTGGAGCGCATTGGTATCTTGAAACTCATCAATCAGAATATGACGGAAGCGTTCTTGGTAATGCGTCCGAATTGCTTCGTTATGTTTCAACAATTCATAACTACGCAATAAGAGCTCTGCAAAATCGACTACTCCCTCACGTTGACACTGTGCATCGTAGGCTTCATAGAGCTGCGCCATTTTGGCTTGGAAGTCATCACCTGAATCCAAGTCACGCGCCCGCATTCCACGCTCTTTGGCATGGGCAATGAAATACTGCAATTGCTTGGGTGGATATTTCTCATCATCCACTTTCAAACCCTTCAAAAGGCGTTTGATAGCAGATAACTGGTCCTGGGTATCCAGAATCTGGAAAGTGGACGGTAAACCCGCATCCTTGTGATGCGCGCGCAATAAACGGTTGCAAAGACCATGAAAGGTGCCAATCCACATGCCCCGAGTATTAATGGGCAACATGGCACTCAGGCGCAACATCATCTCTTTGGCAGCCTTATTGGTGAAGGTCACCGCCAAGACGCCAATAGGCGAAACCTGACCCGTTTGGATCAACCAAGCTATACGGGTAGTGAGGACGCGGGTTTTACCGCTACCCGCCCCAGCCAAAATTAAGGCTGATTGGGCCTGGCCATTTTCATTTACGGGCGGGAGGGTCACTGCCTCGCGCTGTTCTGGGTTGAGGTTCGCGAGCAAGTCTGAGTACATCGTCCCAATTATAATTTGCCTCTTATGCCAAATGCTTCGAATACCCCTAATTCACCAGCGAGCAGTCCAGCGGACCAGCTTGCTAAATCCTACGAACCCGCACCCATAGAAGCGCATTGGGGGCCAGAGTGGGAAAGCAGAGGCATTGCCACAGCCTCACTCGAAGAAGGCAAGGAAGACTTTAGCGTTCAACTACCACCCCCGAATGTCACCGGTACTCTCCATATGGGTCATGCCTTTAACCAAACCATCATGGATGGCTTGGTACGACATGCTCGTATGTCCGGTAAAAATACCTTATGGGTACCCGGCACAGACCATGCCGGTATCGCCACACAAATTGTGGTTGAACGTCAGCTTGATGCGCAAAAAGTTTCTCGCCACGATTTAGGTCGTGAGAAGTTTCTAGAAAAAGTATGGGAATGGAAGGAAACTTCCGGCAACACGATTACCAACCAGATTCGTCGTCTCGGCGCCTCGATTGATTGGAGTCGTGAATATTTCACAATGGACAGCAAGATGTCCAAAGCAGTGGTTGAAGTATTTGTCCGTCTGCATGAGCAAGGGCTCATTTACCGTGGCAAACGTTTGGTCAACTGGGATCCCGTTTTAGGAACTGCCGTTTCAGATCTGGAAGTAGTAAGTGAAGAAGAAGATGGCTCGATGTGGCACATCCACTATCCACTCACTGATGGCTCTGGCCATCTAACAGTTGCTACTACTCGCCCAGAAACCTTATTGGGTGACGTCGCAGTGATGATCAACCCTGAAGACGAACGCTATAAGCATCTTATTGGTAAATCAGTCAATCTACCGCTGTGCAATCGCGAGATTCCCATCATTGCCGATGACTATGTTGATTTGAACTTTGGTACCGGCGTGGTGAAGGTAACCCCTGCTCATGACTTTAATGACTATGCAGTCGGTCAACGCCATCAATTGCCACTCATCAATATCCTGACCTTGGATGCCAAGATTAATGAGAATGCACCTACCGTGTATCAAGGTATGGAGCGTTTTGCCGCTCGCAAACAAATCGTTACTGATTTAGATGCTGCAGGCCTCTTAGAAAAAGTACAGCCCCATAAATTAATGGTGCCTCGCGGCGACCGCACTCAAACGATCATTGAGCCGATGCTCACAGATCAATGGTTTGTGGCAATGTCCAAACCAAGTCCTGATAATCAATATCAGCCAGGTTCATCGATTGCCGGCGCTGCATTAGATGCGGTTACCAAAGGTGACATCAAACTTGTCCCAGAAAACTGGATCAACACTTACACCCAATGGCTCGAAAATATTCAAGACTGGTGCATCTCACGTCAACTGTGGTGGGGCCATCAAATCCCGGCTTGGTATGGTGAAGATGGCCAAATCTTTGTGGCACGCTCTGCAGAAGAAGCCAAAACCAAAGCTGTAGCTGCGGGCTATAGCGGCGCTCTAAATCGCGATCCTGATGTACTTGATACCTGGTTTAGCTCAGCGCTTGTCCCCTTCAGCTCATTGGGCTGGCCAGAACACACTCCTGAACTCAAGCACTTCTTGCCCTCATCTGTATTGGTTACTGGCTTTGATATCATCTTTTTCTGGGTAGCGCGCATGGTCATGATGACCTGCCACTTCACTGGTAAGGTGCCATTCCATACTGTTTATGTTCACGGCTTGGTGCGAGACTCCGAAGGCCAGAAGATGAGTAAGTCCAAGGGCAACACTTTGGACCCAATTGATCTAATTGACGGTATCAAAATTGAAGAGTTAGTTGGTAAAAGAACCTCTGGCTTGATGAATCCAAAACAAGCTGAAAGTATTGGCAAGAAAACCAAGAAAGAATTTCCGGAAGGCATTCCTGCATTTGGTACTGATGCCCTGCGATTTACTTTTGCATCTCTTGCTTCACTAGGTCGCAATATCAACTTTGATCAGAAACGCTGCGAAGGTTATCGCAACTTCTGTAACAAACTCTGGAATGCCACCCGCTTCGTTCTCATGAACTGCCCAGGTGGCGATGAAGAAAATGGTCTTGCACCTTGTGATAATCAATGTGGTCCAGAAGGCTACTTAGACTTCTCTCCTGCAGATCGTTGGATTGTTTCTTTATTACAAAGAACCGAAGCCGATGTTGCTAAAGGTTTTGAAAACTACCGCTTTGACAATATTGCCTCNAGCATCTACCAATTTGTTTGGGATGAGTACTGTGACTGGTANCTTGAACTGGCCAAGGTGCAACTGCAAACTGGTACGCCAGCACAGCAACGCGCAACGCGTCGCACCTTACTCCGTGTTCTGGAAACCATCTTGCGTATGGCACATCCATTAATTCCATTTATCACAGAAACACTCTGGCAAACCGTTGCCCCGATATCTGGCAAAGAACTTGCCAAGCAAGAAAAGCAAACCATTGCATTACAGCCTTATCCAGTTTCTCAGCCCGANAAAATGGATGAGCAGAGTGAGGNATGGGTTGCTCAAATTAAAGCTATTGTGGATGCCTGCAGAAACCTGCGGGGCGAAATGCAAGTCCCCCCCGGACAAAAAGTACCGCTCTGGATTAGTGGTC
>Ga0007860_1000041_pt1 | contig 13199 bp, 13 predicted proteins | sample CryBogCBH15Jul08_FD_54969 | JGI IMG/M metagenome (GOLD analysis project Ga0007860, IMG submission 54969) | Freshwater microbial communities from Crystal Bog, Wisconsin, USA - CBH15Jul08 | ecosystem: Environmental > Aquatic > Freshwater > Lake | place: Crystal Bog, Wisconsin, USA | collected...
CCATTTGGGGTTTGTGCTTCAGCAGTCAAGAGCTCATCGCGATGCGAACCGCGAATGACATGCCAATGAGTGGTGCCAGAGTCGAACCAAACGTCTAAGGTGTCGCGATTCTTTTCATATTGGCCTGCTTCGGCACCGAGCAGTTCTGCAACTTCTAATTTTTGCCACGCCTCGATACCGTCTTTTTCAACACGCTTGGCAATTTCTTCCAGTAACTCAACAGTGCGTGGATGTGGCTCACCACTTTCCTTGTGAACAAAGAAAGCCATCGGGACGCCCCATTGACGTTGACGTGACAAGGTCCAGTCAGGACGATTGGCAATCATGCTGTGCAAACGCTGCTTACCCCAAGCTGGGAAGAACTCGGTGTTCTCAATGCCTGCTAAGGCAGTTTCGCGCAGGCTTGGATTGCCATCAGATGGCTTCTTATCCATGCTCGCAAACCACTGTGAGGTAGCGCGATAAATAATCGGTGACTTGTGGCGCCAGCAATGCATATACGAGTGGGTATACGTTTTATCTCTGAGCAGGCTGCCAGCTTCACGCATGGCTTCCACAATCTTCGGATTGGCTTTCCAGATGTACTCATTGGCAAAGAGCGGCAACCAAGATGCATAGACACCATTACCCATGACTGGATTCAGAATATCCTTATCAGCTAGTTGATGCGCCTTGCAGGACTTAAAGTCCTCCTCACCATAGGCTGGAGCGGAGTGAACAATACCGGTACCAGTATCTAGTGTGACGTACTCAGCGGTATAGATTGGAGAGAGGCGACGGTAGCCTTCATGCAGATTTGCCAATGGATGCCAGAAAGAAATATTTTCTAATGCACTACCCAAGCAAGTCGCAATCACTTTACCTTCGAGGCCATAGTCTTGGAGGCAAGTCTCAACGCGATCTTGAGCGAGGATGAGAAGCTTGTCGCCGGTATCCACTAATGCGTAAGTGAGCTCTGGATGAACATTCATTGCTTGGTTAGCAGGAATGGTCCAAGGAGTCGTAGTCCAGATCACAATCTGACCAGGCTTATTAGGAAGTTCGGATAGTCCAAATGCTTTGGCAAGTTGAGGGCGTTGTGCATCATCGAATGCAAAGCCAACGTCAACGGTAGGATCGGTTTTGTCTTGGTATTCGACTTCAGCTTCGGCAAGTGCTGAGCCGCAATCAAAACACCAGTTCACTGGTTTTAAACCACGGAAGACATAACCCTTTTCCCAAATTATGCCTAATGCACGAATCTCATCAGCTTCGTTACGGTAACTCATGGTGAGGTAAGGGTTATTCCAGTCGCCTAGAACGCCCAGACGCTCAAAGTCAATCTTTTGCTTATCTACCTGAACCTGCGCATAGGCCCGTGCTTTAGATTGAACTTCTGCAGTAGGTAAATTTTTACCAAACTGTTTTTCAATCTGAATCTCAATGGGCATGCCATGACAGTCCCAGCCAGGAACATATACGGAGTCGAAGCCCATGAGCCAACGGGACTTCACGATCATGTCTTTCAGAATCTTGTTAACAGCGTGGCCAATATGAATATCACCGTTCGCATAAGGAGGGCCATCGTGCAAGATGAACTTCGGTTGATTGGCATGTGCTTCCCGAATCTTCTCGTACAGTTTATGTTTCTGCCATTGCGCGACCCATTGCGGTTCGCGTTTAGCAAGATCGCCCCGCATTGGGAAGGATGTATCTAGTAGGTTGACGGGATAAGTGTTTTCTTTTTCAGACATAGACTTTTTTCTGGAAATAATTTCTGGCGTGCTTTGCATCTGCTGCAATAGCTTGTGTAAGAGTGTCGAGGCTATCGTACTTTGCCTCATCACGAATTTTTTCTAAGAGTTCAACGGTAATAATTTTGCCGTAAACATCTTGTTGGTAATCAAATATATGGGTCTCAAGTAGAACGCGACCTTCATCTTCTACGGTAGGCCTGACACCAAGGCTAGCTACCGCAGGCAAAGGCTTATCCGTCAGGCCAATGACCTGGGCGGTGAAGATGCCACTGGTAGCAGGTTTGCGGTGATGCAAGTGATTAGCAACCGCTAAGTTCAATGTTGGAAAGCCAAGAGTGCGGCCAAGTTGTTGACCATGAATCACGTGCCCAGAAATTCCATAGTGACGACCAAGTAGTTTTTTGGCTTGGGTCATATCACCATTTGCAAGTGCAGTGCGTAATGCTGAACTAGAAATGCGCTCACCACTTTCATGAACGGTATGAATGCTAGAAACTTCGAAGCCATACTTTTCACCAGCTGCTTTGAGCGTTGCAAAATTACCAGCACGTTTTGCCCCGTAGCAAAAATCATCCCCAATCAAAATCCATTTTGCATTGAGACGTTTCATCAGAATGTCAGAAACAAATTCTTCGGGAGTGAGTGTGGCAAATGCGGAGTTGAAATGTTCTACGACGACACGATCAATGCCGATCTCTGCAAAGGCAGCTAACTTGTCCCGCAAATTGAGAATGCGCGGTGGCGCCTGTTCTGGGGAGAAGAATTCTTTAGGGTGGGGCTCAAACGTCATGACGCAACTGACTAAACCTTTTTCCTCGGCTCCCTTTTTAAGCTCTTCGAGCAGGGCGCGATGACCCCTGTGCACGCCATCGAAATTGCCGATGGTTAAGGCACAAGCTGGTCCTGCANAAAACTGGGTGGGGCCACGGAATACGTTCACAAATCGCTTTCAGGGTAGCCTTGAATTATATTGTGGGCATGCCTTCTATCGTCACCTTAATCTCAGGCCGCGGATCTAATTTCGAGGCCATCGTCAAAATAGCCCAAAAAGAGCAGTGGCCGGTCAAGTTTGCCGGGGTCATTGCTAACCACTCAGCCGCTAAGGGCCTTGATTTTGCTCGCTCTCAGGGCATTCCGGCCTTTTTCATTGAGCACCGTGAGCATGCTTCCCGAGAGTCTTTCGATGCAGCCTTAATTGCCAAGATTGATGAATTGGGTGCTGATTTGGTGGTCTTAGCCGGTTTTATGAGAATTCTGACTCCGGGCTTTATTCGTCATTTTGAGGGTAGATTGATCAATATCCACCCAGCNTTGCTGCCAGCCTTCCCTGGTTTGCACACGCATGAGCGTGCTTTAGAGGCNGGCGTGAAGGAACATGGTGCCACCGTACATTTTGTGACCGAAGGCGTGGATGAGGGCCCAATCATCTGTCAGGCCTCTGTTCCAGTGCTTGAAGGAGATGATGTCGACAGTTTGGCGGCGCGAGTTTTGGCGGCTGAGCATCAGATTTACCCGCGGGCCGTAAAATGGTTCCTTGATGGACGATTGCGAATAGAAGGTAATCAAGTGAAGCTTTTCCCCCCAGAGTCGCAATTATTGAAATTATGAGTAAAGAACGTTCATCCCGCGGAGCTGGTAGTAGCTCTAAATCCGGCTCCAGATCTAGCTCAAGGCTAGGCCCCGAAAAAAGTTACGCTGCTAAATCTAGAGATCCACAACGNAGTACTGAGCGTCGCAATGCTAGTGGCAACCTCATTGCACCAGTAGGGCAAAAGAATTTCTCCAACGCCAAGGCTTTGCCTCAACATGCGCTGCATTTAGAGCGCTTGCTTCCAGAGTTNTTGAGTTTTGAGCAACCAGCTGATCGGGTGGTGAGTCGCTATTTCCGCTCCGAGCCGCAGCTTGGCAATCGCGATCGCGCGCTGATTGCAGAGAGTGCATTTGCTATTTTGCGTCGTAAAAACGAGCTCTCTCAACTTGCNGTGAGTGGCGAAGGTTCTCAAGCTAGACGCTTAGCCCTCTTGGGTTTGATGTCCGCTCTGACTGAAGGTGGTCTTGGTTCGGCTAATCGTGCAGAGAGTGCAATTGCNGACTTAGCTCACGTGCTCAAACCTGGCGAATACGAATGGTTGCAACATGTCTCAACCGTTGACCGTGCCACTTTAAATCCACTGGTTCGCAACAACTTGCCCGANTGGCTTTGGGATGCATTTGGAAAATATCCTGGTGAAGAAACGCGTGAGGAACTTGCTAAGTCTTTGATGCAACCAGCCTTGCTGGACTTGCGTGCCAACACGATGAAGACAACTCGCGAGCAATTACTCGCCGAGATGAATGCCTTGGGTGGGCGTTATCAAGCCATTCCAACGCCTTATGCGCCTGATGGTGTTCGCATCATGGGTAAGCCTGCTTTGCAGAACACTGTTGGCTTTAAAGCTGGCATGTTTGAAGTGCAAGACGAGGGCAGTCAGTTGCTGTCCTATTTGCTTGCACCTAAGCGCGGTGAAATGGTGGTCGACTTCTGTGCTGGTGCTGGTGGCAAGACTTTAGCGATTGGGGCACTCATGCGCTCCACAGGGCGTTTGTATGCTCTTGATACATCTGAGCGTCGCTTGGCCAATTTGAAGCCAAGGCAGGCCCGTAGCGGCCTTTCAAACGTTCATCCTGTGTGGATTGATAGTGAGAACGATGCCAAGATCAAACGTCTAGCCGGAAAGATTGATCGAGTCTTGGTTGATGCCCCTTGTAGCGGTATGGGCACACTCAGACGCAACCCGGATATCAAATGGCGTCAAACGCCTGCTGGGCTCTTGGAGTTAAACGAAAAGCAAAGCAATATTTTGGCCTCTGCAAGTCGCTTGCTAAAGCCAGGTGGTCGCCTGGTGTATGCCACCTGCAGCTTGTTACCCCAAGAAAATCAAGCCATTGCCGAGGCTTTCTTAGCATCGCACCCTAATTTTGAGGTTGTTCCAGCGGCTGAGGTGCTCAAGCCCCTCTTTCCAAAAGATGCCTTACCCGTTGGTTGCAGTCCGGATAACCCTTGGTGGCAGTTGTGGCCACATGTTCATGGGACGGATGGTTTCTTTGGGGCCGTGTTCCAAAAGAAAGCGTCCGTACCAGTAGCGGATGGCGAGAAAGAAGCGTTAAAAGAGAAAAAAGTGAAAACTAAGAAGCTGGAGAAGGCTGAGAAGAATTAAAATAAAGGTTTAGACCTCTTTAGGGACACCCTTTTGAACACAGCTTCAGTTTCAAGTTTTGACCTCTTTCTGAATTGGCTTGCGCACGGATATTTAGACTGGTCTTGGTGGCAAATTCTGGTTTTCACCTTGATCGTTACCCACATCACGATTGCTAGCGTCACGATCTTTTTGCATCGCTGCCAAGCGCACCGTGCTTTAGATTTGCATCCAATTGCATCCCATTTTTTCCGTTTTTGGTTGTGGCTTACAACCAGCATGGTTACTAAGGAGTGGGCAGCCATTCACCGCAAGCATCACGCTAAATGCGAGACCGTTGATGATCCGCACAGCCCACAAATCCTCGGTATCGGCACCGTTCTTTCTCGTGGAGCTGAACTCTACAAAACAGAATCCAAAAATCAAGAGACGCTAGACAAGTTTGGCCATGGCACACCAGATGATTGGATTGAGCACAATGTTTATGCCAGCCTTTCTTGGCAAGGTCTTGGTTTGATGCTCATCATCGATGTGTTTTTATTTGGCGCAATTGGCCTGACTGTTTGGGCTGTACAAATGCTGTGGATTCCGATTACTGCTGCCGGCATCATCAATGGTATTGGCCACTACTGGGGATATCGCAACTACGATTGTGAAGATGCCTCCACCAATATTGTTCCCTGGGGAATTTTGATTGGCGGCGAAGAGTTACATAACAACCATCACACCTTTGCGACGAGTGCCAAGCTTTCCAACAAATGGTACGAATTCGATATTGGCTGGCTCTATATTCAGATGATGAGCACAGTTGGTTTGGCTAAAGTGAAGAAGACTTCACCAAAGCCAGTGCTGAGCGACTTACGCCCCGCAGATCAAGGCACTCTTGAGGCAATCATTGCCAACCGTTATGAAATCATGGCTCGTTATAGTAAGACTCTGCGGAGTTTCTTTAGCAATGAAGTCCAGCACATGCAGGTATTAGCCTCACATCTAAAGGATGCGCGCACCTGGTTGGGTAAAGATGAAGCCCGCTTAAGCGAAGCAGAAAAGGCAAAGCTTGAAGAGTTGATTGCTAGCAATACACAGTTGCGCAAGATGATTGAAATGCGACGCGACTTGCAAGCAATCTGGAGTCGCTCTAATGCAACTGGCGATCAGTTGTTATCGCAATTGCATACTTGGTGTCAGCGTGCCGAAGAGAGTGGCCTCTCGAGTTTGCGTGACTTCTCTTTACGATTACGTCGCTACGTATAAGTTGGTCAAGTCATGGACAATAAAAAACCCGCTGATGTAGCGGGTTTTTTATTTGCTGCAAGTAAGTAAATTACTTGAGCTTTGTTTCTTTGTAAGCAACGTGCTTGCGAATGGTTGGATCGAACTTCATGATCTCCATTTTTTCAGGCTTTGTACGCTTGTTTTTTGAAGTGGTATAGAAGTGACCAGTACCAGCTGATGACTCTAATTTGATTTTTTCTCTGCCGCCTTTAGCCATTTTTGTGCTCCTTAAATTTCGCCGCGTGCACGTAGATCAGTCAAAACAGCATCGATGCCATTTTTGTCGATAACGCGCAAACCAGCATTGGTTAAGCGCAAGCTAATCCAACGGTTTTCAGATTCAACCCAGAAACGGCGGTTTTGCAGATTAGGCAAAAAGCGACGCTTCGTTTTATTGTTTGCATGGGATACATTGTTGCCAACCATCGGCTTCTTCCCAGTGACTTGGCAAACTTTTGCCATGACGGACTCCATTAATTGCGAAAAAAGAAGATTGTATCAGGCTAAGCCCCTTTTGATCTACCCCCAATGCGCTTTAGTTTGGAGCCNNGCNAGGCCNAAAGGCTTTTTGGGGTGTAAATTATTAGTTAAGTTAGTATTTACTATCATTTATCACCAATTTTCATAAGNCCAGCATCCGAAAACGAGAAAAATCCACTGCCGCTCACAATGCAGTGGTCAAGCAGGGGAATATCGANCAATTGCAAGGCGTTTTTGAGGGTTTGGGTAAGGTTTTGGTCAGCTTCGCTGGGAATCGGGTTGCCACTAGGGTGATTGTGAGCCACGATTAGGGCGCAGGCATTTCTGGCCAAAGCTTCTTTGAGGATTTCTCTGGGGTATACGGCGGTCTGGGTGATTGAGCCCCGAAACAGCTCCTGACACTCGATTAGGCGATAGCGGGAGTCCAGGTAAAGACATAGAAAGACCTCATGGGGTAGACGCCCAATTTTGGCCTGTAAGAACTCTCGGACATGTATGGGCGATAAAAAAATAGAGTCTTGAGCCAATCCCTCCTCAAGACTACGCTTTACCAGCTCATAGGCGGCCTGGATTTGTGACCACTTAGATAGTCCCATTCCATGGATTTGCGTCAGCTCTTCTGGGCTGGAATTCAATAGCTTTGGCAGGCTTCCAAAGTGATGAAGCAGGTCTTCGGCAAGGGCTACGGCTGACTTACCTTTCACCCCCACCCTGAGAAAAATGGCTAATAACTCAGCATCAGTCAAAAAAGCCGCCCCATGGGTGCGGAGCTTCTCTCGGGGCTGCTCTGTTTTAGGCCAATCTGAAATTGGGGAGTGCATAGTTTGTACGGGTCTAGATACAATCACCTTATGACTAAGCTTACGGTGTTGCCTAACTCCTACTTGACTCTCAACTATCGGCTGACTTTGCCCAGTGGGGAGGATTACATCAATACCTTTATTGACCGCCCTGCGACGGTGATGATGGGATCTGGACAATTTGCGCCTTGTTTTGAAAAGGTGTTGTTAGGACTTGGTGTGGGTGAAAAAAAGACTGCCTTATTGCCGCCGGAAGAAAGTTTCGGNGAGCGCAAAGACGATTTAGTGCAGTGGGTTTCCTTGGGCGCTTTNAAAGAAGGGCGCGATGACGACGTGCAATTTAATCCTGGTGATGTGATTGAGTTCAATGCTCCTGGCGGCGCTCAATATGCGGGTGTGTTGCAATCGATTAATGAAGAGGGTGCTTGGTTTGATTTCAATCACCCCTTGGCTGGAAGGCCGGTGACGTTTGAAGCTGAAATCGTTGGCATCCTTTAAATCCAGATGAGCGATAAAGACACTGCAGAAATTTTGATGGCCCAACCCCGTGGTTTTTGCGCGGGTGTTGATCGAGCGATTCATATCGTAGATGAAGCGCTGACACGTTTTGGCGCGCCGATTTATGTGCGACATGAAATTGTGCACAACGTTTATGTGGTCAATGAGCTGCGAGAAAAAGGCGCAGTCTTCGTTGAGGAATTGCATGAAGTTCCCAAGGGTGGCATTGTGGTCTTTAGCGCTCACGGGGTATCTCAAGAGGTTCGTAGGGATGCAGAGGGGCGGGGGCTGCAGGTATATGACGCGACCTGTCCTTTAGTGACCAAGGTGCATCTTGAGGTTGTGAAGATGTGTAAAGACGGCTTCACTGTGTTGATGATTGGCCATGCAGGGCATCCCGAGGTTGAGGGCACGATGGGCCAGGTCAAAGAAGGCGTGTTTTTGATTGAGAGAGTGGCTGATGTAGCAGGCCTGCCATTTGCAGCAGATGAAAAAATGGCTTTTGTCACGCAAACCACGCTCTCTGTAGATGAAACCAAAGAGATTGTTGAAGCCTTGACCCAAAAGTTTCCCAAGATTGTTCAGCCTCGTAAGCAAGATATTTGTTATGCGACACAGAATCGCCAGGATGCTGTCAAATTTATGGCACCCCAAGTTGAGGTAGTGATTGTCGTGGGTAGCGCGACGAGCTCTAACTCCAATCGCTTGCGAGAGTTGTCTGAAAAATTAGGCGTACCTTCCTATATGGTGGATGCACCTGAACAACTGAAGCCAGAATGGTTTGCTGGTAAAAAGCGGGTAGGTCTAACTGCAGGCGCTTCAGCCCCCGAGAGCTTGGCACAAGCGATTGTGGCGCGCATACAAGAATTTGGACCCAGACAGGTGCGAAATCTAGATGGTGTTGTCGAAGATGTAATATTTTCATTACCTAAAAACTTAGTTAACTGATGCATTTACTAAAGGAGTTGTTGATGAGCGATTCAAAAGGGATATTTATCAAGAGTGCATTGGCCGTTTCAGCTGCTACGGTATTGATGCTAGCGGGCTGCGGAAAAGGTGGCGACAAAGCTAGCTCGATTCCGAGCGATGCTGTTGAGGTCAAAATTGGTCACGTTGCCCCATTGACTGGCCCGATTGCGCACTTGGGTAAAGATAATGAAAACGGCGCACGCCTCGCTCTTGAAGAAATTAACAAGGCCGGCTTGACGATTGACGGTAAAAAAGTCGTTTTGACTTTGGTGCCTGAGGATGATGCAGAAGATCCAAAGACAGCAACGCAAGTCGCGCAAAAATTAGTTGATGCAAAAGTGGCTGGAGTTGTTGGCCACTTAAACTCTGGCACCAGTATTCCAGCATCAAAAATTTATAGTGATGCAGGCATTACCCAGATTTCCCCATCATCTACCAATCCTGATTACACCAAGCAGGGTTTTAAAACGACTTATCGCTTAGTGGCAACAGATGCGCAACAAGGTCCGGCCTTGGCTGACTACGTATCCAAAAACTTGAAAGCAAAAACCGTAGCCATCATTGATGACTCCACTCAATACGGTAAAGGCTTAGCTGATGAGTTCGAAAAAACCATTAAAGCTGCTGGCGTCAAAGTCGTTACCCGCGAGGCTAGCAATAACAAGGCTACTGACTTCAAAGCCATTCTGACTAAAGTGAAGGGCACTAAGCCTGACGTCATCATGTACGGCGGTATGGATGCGACTGGTGGTCCATTAACTAAGCAGGCAGCAGAGCTTGGTATTAAGGCCAAAGTAGTTGGTGGTGACGGCATGTGTACTGAAAAATTGGCTGAGCTTGCTGGTGATGCGGTGGTGAACGTAGTGTGCTCTGAAGCAGGTATGGCTCTTTCTAAAATGGCTCAGGGTGCAGACTTCCAGAAGCGCTACAAAGAACGCTTTAATTCTGATGTGCAAATTTATGCGCCATTTACCTATGATGCGGTGTATGTCTTGGTGGATTCTATGAAGCGCGCCAACTCTACCGACCCTTCTAAGATCTTGTTGGTGATGCCAGATACTAAGATGACTGGCCTGATTGGCAACATTGCTTTTGATAACAAAGGCGATATGAAAGAAGGCGTGATTACTTTGTACGACTTTAAAGACAAAAAGAAAACAGTTCTTGAAGTTATTAAGATGTAAGAGGCCTCAACTCAAACAGCACCGCAATTGCGGTGCTGTTTTTTTTGACCTTATCTTGTGACCTTATCTTGTTTCATTTAATTTCCCGATTGAATTAATGGATATCCTCCTCCAGCAGATCATCAACGGTTTAGTGCTTGGTAGCATTTATGCCTTGATTGCTCTGGGTTACACCATGGTGTATGGCGTACTGGGCATTATTAATTTTGCCCATGGTGAAGTATTGATGATCGGCGCCATGGTGTCGTTGTCATTGCTGCGGTTGATTCTGAGTCTCACAAGTGATTTACCAGGATGGTTAACACTCTTAATCGTCTTACCGGTCACGATGGCGGTCTGCGCCGGTCTGAGCTATTTGATTGAGCGCATTGCCTACCGCCCATTACGTAATGCCCCGCGTTTAGCCCCCTTGATTTCTGCCATCGGCATGTCAATTCTGCTGCAGACAATTGCGATGATGATCTGGTCGCGTAATCCCATGACCTATCCACAGTTGCTGCCATCAAGCCCTATTGACGTATTTGGTAGCGGTGCAACTATTACCGGAAAAGAAATTGTCATCATTGTGGTTGCGCTAGTAGTCATGTGCGGGTTACTGTTCTTAGTGGAAAAAACTAAGCTAGGCCGCGCTATGCGCGCCACTGCAGAGCAAACACAAATTGCTGCACTGATGGGTGTCAATCCCAATCGTGTGATCTCCATCACCTTTATGTTGGGCGGTGCATTGGCCGGTCTAGCGGGGGTGATGATTGCCAGTAATTATGGCAATGTGCATTTCTATATGGGATTTATTCCTGGGCTTAAGGCCTTTACTGCTGCCGTATTAGGTGGCATTGGAAATTTACAGGGCGCTATGTTGGGTGGCCTGCTCTTAGGTTTAATTGAATCATTGGGTGCCGGCTACATTGGCGAGCTAACAGGCGGCGTCTTTGGTTCAACTACCAAGATATCTTTGCTTTTCTCGTGCTTATCTTGGTTTTAGTATTGCGTCCTACTGGTTTGCTCGGCGAGAAAGTGTCGGACCGTGCTTAATCGTTTTACTCAGATCAATCGAGCCACGTATTTGTGGCTAGGAGTAGTTGCTCTGATTCTTCTGCCTTGGGTGGTGGGCGCTAGTGGCGGCAATTACTGGGTGCGTGTTTTAGATTTTGCTTTGCTCTACATTGTTTTGGCTTTAGGTCTAAATGTAGTGGTGGGTTTTGCGGGCTTATTGGACTTGGGTTACATCGCTTTTTATGCCTTGGGCGCTTATAGCTATGCTTTGTTAGCTTCTCCGCATTTACCTCAGAATTTTGAAGCGATTGCCACTGTTTTCCCAGCAGGCATGCATTTTTCACCATGGTTCGTTGCCGTTTTCGCGATCATTGTGACGGCCGTATTTGGAATTGTTTTGGGCTTACCCACACTGCAGTTACGCGGCGACTATTTGGCGATTGTGACTTTAGGTTTCGGTGAAATCATTCGTATCTTTATGAATAACTTGGATCGTCCACTGAACCTGACCAATGGTCCAAAGGGCATTACGGCAATTGATCCAATTCAATTATTTGGTATTAATTTTGCCAAGACCTTGGACTGGGTTTTATCAAGATGCCAGGTCTATATCTTGTCTTTTATCTATTTGCATTGCTGGCGATTGCTGTGGCAATCGTGTGCTTACATTTACAAGACTCGCGGATTGGGCGCGCATGGGTGGCTATTCGCGAAGATGAGATTGCTGCTAAGGCCATGGGTATTAATACGCGCAATATGAAGTTAATGGCCTTTGCCATTGGCGCTTCGTTTGCTGGAGTTGCCGGCGTCCTCTTTTCTGCATTCCAAGGTTTTGTATCGCCCGAGTCATTTACGCTGTGGGAATCTATCGTCGTATTAGCCATGGTGGTCTTGGGTGGTATTGGCCATATTCCTGGAGTGATATTAGGCGCCATCTTACTGGCTGTTTTTCCCGAAGTCTTGCGCGGTGTGGCACAACCTGTACAGAATTTTCTATTTGGTCATGTCCTAGTTGATGTCGAGGTGATTCGTCAATTGATCTATGGCTTGGCTTTAATTCTGGTCATGCTGTATCGCCCTGGCGGCATTTGGCAGAAGCGGAGTGCATCATGACTTTGCTACTCGATGTCACGGATGTCTCCAAACGCTTTGGTGGTGTGCAGGCTTTGGAAAATGTTGGCTTACAAGTCCCACACGGATCGATTGTGGGCTTAATTGGCCCTAATGGTGCCGGCAAGACCACCTTCTTTAACGTCATCACCGGACTTTATCCGGCCGATGCGGGCATATTTCTTTTTGATGGCGCTGCCTATTCTCCAGAGTCTGTTGCTAATGTCACTAAAGCTGGATTAGCCAGAACCTTCCAGAACATTCGTCTCTTTGGTGAAATGACCGTTCTTGAAAATGTGATGGTGGGTTGTCATTGCCGCTCTAAAGCTGGCTTGCTCGGCGCTATCTTTCGCTTCCCATCGACAAAAAAGGAAGAGCGGGCTATTCGTGAAAAATCACGCTTATTGCTGGCGTATGTTGGCTTAAGTGAATATGCAGATATGCAGGCGCGCAACTTGTCTTATGGACATCAACGTCGCCTAGAGATCGCCCGAGCTTTAGCAACTGAGCCTAAGCTCTTAGCTTTGGATGAGCCTGCTGCGGGCATGAACGCCACCGAAAAATTAGAGTTACGTGAATTGCTCTTACGCATTCGGGAGGATGGCACAACGATCTTGCTCATTGAGCATGATGTGAGCCTCGTGATGGGAATTTGCGATAGCTTGACTGTCTTAGACTATGGCAAGGTGATTGCTACAGGTAAGCCAGCAGATGTGCGTACTCATCCAGAAGTCATTCGTGCTTATCTTGGTCAGGGGGCTGTGTGATGAGCTCAGCACTCTTAAAAGTTCAGAATCTTAAAGTTGCTTACGGTGGCATTAATGCCGTTAAGGGAATTGATTTTCAGGTGGGAGATGGTGAGCTAGTCGCTTTGATCGGCGCGAACGGAGCGGGCAAGAGTTCCACACTTAAGGCGATTGCCGGATTGCTCAGCCCAGCAGCTGGTGAGGTGGAATTTAATCGGCAGCAGACAAAAGC
>Ga0007860_1000043_pt1 | contig 12964 bp, 15 predicted proteins | sample CryBogCBH15Jul08_FD_54969 | JGI IMG/M metagenome (GOLD analysis project Ga0007860, IMG submission 54969) | Freshwater microbial communities from Crystal Bog, Wisconsin, USA - CBH15Jul08 | ecosystem: Environmental > Aquatic > Freshwater > Lake | place: Crystal Bog, Wisconsin, USA | collected...
AGAAGGTCCTGCTGAAGCCTTATCTCTGACAACGAATACACAGCCAGTGATGTTGACGGCGGGTGTTGCTTTCTATCGCGCCTGGTTGGCTGCTGGCGGTCCAGCGCCGAAGGTGTTAGCTGGTCATAGCTTAGGCGAGTACTCCGCTTTAGTGGCCGCTGGCGTGATCTCGTTTAAAGATGCTGTTCCTTTGGTGCGTTTTCGTGCAGAGGCAATGCAAACCGCTGTACCAGTCGGCACGGGCGGCATGGCTGCCATCTTGGGCTTAGATGATGCAAGCGTTATTCAGGTATGTGCAGAGGCGGCTGCTGCTTCGGGTGGTGTCGTTGAGGCGGTGAACTTTAACGCCCCTGGACAAGTGGTGATTGCTGGCTCAAGCGATGCTGTCACCAAAGCATGTGAATTATTAAAGGCTGCTGGTGCAAAGCGCGCGCTGCCATTGCCTGTATCTGCGCCTTTTCATTCTTCATTGTTACAACCAGCTTCAGAAAAACTCAAAGCTTACTTGGCTAATATTGAATTTAAAGTACCAAGCATCGCCGTAATTAATAACGTTGATGTACTAATGTTGAATGATCCAACTGCCATTAAAGATGCTTTAGTTCGCCAAGCCGCGAAACCAGTACGCTGGCATGAAACGATTCAGGCTATGGCTGCACAGGGTATTACGCAAGTGGTGGAATGTGGCCCAGGCAAAGTGTTGGCTGGTCTCACCAAGCGTATTAACGATCAAGTCACTGGTGTGCCAGTGTTTGATGAAGCAAGCTTGAATGAAGTGTTGGCAAGCTTCAAATAAAGAACAAAGTAAGAACGGAAGACAAATATGAATCTCGACCTCAGCGGACAAATTGCATTAGTTACGGGCGCATCGCGCGGTATCGGTCAGGCGATTGCCGACGAATTAGTGAAGTGTGGTGCCAAAGTGATTGGTACAGCTACTTCTGCTGACGGTGCAAAAGCCATCGACGAGCGTTTAAAGCCTTCGGGCGGCAGCGGTTTAGTGTTGAATGTCACTGCGCCAAATGCTTGTGAAGAAATCATTGATCGCATTGTGAAAGAACACGGCGGCATCAATATTTTGGTCAATAACGCTGGCATTACCCGATCAGTTGGCGATGCGCATGAAGGTGGACGAGTGGACAGATGTGATTGATACCAATTTGAGCGCTGTTTTCCGTTTATCTCAGGCCGTGATGCGACCGATGATGAAGGCGCGCGGCGGTCGCATTATCAATATCACCTCTATCGTGGGGCATATGGGTAACCCAGGGCAGGCTAACTATGCCGCTGCTAAAGCCGGTGTTTCTGGTATGACCCGTGCACTAGCCCGTGAAATCGGTAGCCGTAACATTACTGTGAACTGTGTAGCTCCAGGCTTTATTGACACCGATATGACCCGCGCTTTGAGCGAAGAGCAGCAAAATGCCCTAAAAGTGAACATTCCTTTGGCCAGACTGGGTAGCCCAGAAGATGTGGCCCAGGCGGTGGCATTTTTGGCCTCTCCAGCAGCCAGTTACATTACGGGTAATACCCTACATGTCAATGGCGGACTATATTTAGCCTAACGGCAAAGCAAGGATTTACTCATTTTTTGGCGGATTTTGCTGATTTACTCCGCCATGCTGATAAAATCCTTCCATCGTTTTTTTACAACCCTTGGGGGAATTAATGGATAACATCGAACAACGCGTTAAGAAGATCGTCGCTGAGCAATTGGGCGTAGCAGAAGCAGATATCAAGAATGAATCTTCTTTTGTAAATGACCTAGGCGCAGACTCTCTTGACACTGTTGAGCTTGTAATGGCTTTAGAAGATGAATTTGGCATCGAAATCCCTGATGAAGAAGCCGAAAAGATCACTACCGTTCAGCTCGCGATCGACTTCGCTAAATCTAAAGCTCAGGGTTAATTCCCTAGTTTAGTAAATACTTAGCTATTACTGTGTCAGCATCAAATGGCCGACGCCGGGTTGTCATCACCGGCTTAGGCCTCATCTCACCTGTTGGTAATTCAGTTGATGTAGCTTGGTCTAATTTGCTCGCGGGCAAATCTGGCATTGCTACGATCACTAAATTTGACCACTCTCTGTTAAGCGTGCATTTCGCTGGAGAGGTGAAAGATTTCAATGTCGAAGAATATGTTTCTGCCAAAGAAGCGCGCCACATGGATACGTTTATCCACTATGGCATCGCTGCAGGCACGCAAGCTATTCGCGATAGCGGTATTCAGGTTACAGAAGAGAATGCAGAGCGTATTGGCGTAATGGTTGGCTCCGGTATTGGTGGCTTACCAATGATCGAGGAGACTGGCGCTGAGTTGTTAGCTCGCGGCCCTCGTCGTATTTCTCCTTTCTTTGTGCCTGGCTCAATCATTAATATGATTTCTGGCCATCTCAGCATTTTGTTTGGTCTCAAAGGACCAAACATCGCTGCTGTGACCGCTTGCACCACTGGTTTGCATAGTATTGGATTGGCGGCTCGCTTAATTCAGTACGGTGATGCTGATGTGATGGTAGCTGGTGGCGCCGAATCTACTATTTCCTCATTAGGTGTTGGTGGCTTTGCTTCGGCACGCGCTTTATCCACACGCAATGACGATCCTGCAACTGCCTCACGTCCTTGGGATATAGACCGCGATGGTTTTGTTCTGGGCGAGGGCGCCGGTGTTGTGGTGATTGAAGAATACGAACATGCAAAAGCTCGCGGTGCAAAAATTTACTGTGAGCTCTTGGGCTTCGGCATGAGTGGCGATGCGTATCACATGACTGCCCCAAATATGGATGGTCCACGCCGTTGCATGTTGAATGCTATGCGCGATGCTGGCCTCAATGCTGAGCAAATTCAGTATGTCAATGCGCACGGTACTTCTACACCTTTGGGTGACAAGAATGAGACTGGCGCTATTAAAGCAGCCTTAGGCGATCACGCTAAGAAGGTTCTCGTTAACTCCACCAAGTCCATGACGGGCCACCTTTTAGGCGGTGCCGGCGGCTTGGAATCTGTTTTCACTATTCTGGCTTTACATAACCAGAAATCCCCACCAACGATCAATATCTTCAATCAAGACCCTGAATGCGACTTGGACTACTGCGCCAATACCGCCAGAGACGTGAAGATTGACCATGCCGTGAAAAACAACTTTGGTTTTGGGGGTACTAACGGCACCTTGATTTTTGGCAAACTGACCTAATATTAGTTTTATCTTTGATTTATTGGTTTTTGCTAGTTAGGTCTACAGCATCATGAAAAAGTATCTCTTTGCCATCTTGGCTATTTTTAGCTTGGGTCAGCTCTCATTTATTCCGAGCGCATTTGCCGAAACGCCACGTGTGAGCATTCCGGACTTTGCAGACTTGGTTGAGCGTGCCAGTCCAGCCGTGGTTAATATTCGCACTACCGAAAAGGTGGCGGTTCAGCAAGCGCAGGGTGGGATTCCTGGTCTTCCTGACGATCAAGCAGAATTCTTCCGTCGCTTCTTTGGTGTACCTATTCCTGGTATACCTAATCAACCAAAGCAATCACAACCAAATTCTGGCAAACCACAAGAGGCTGATCGTGGAGTGGGCTCTGGTTTTATTATCGACTCCAATGGTTTAGTCCTGACTAATGCGCACGTTGTAGAGGGTGCTACTACGATCTACGTCACTCTCACTGATAAGCGTGAGTTCAAAGCCAAGCTCCTTGGTATGGATAAACGCACTGATGTGGCAGTTGTCAAAATTGATGCGCGTGATTTGCCTAAATTACCGCTAGGCGATTCGTCTCGCGTCAGAGTGGGTGAGTGGGTTCTAGCCATTGGCTCACCTTTTGGTCTTGAGAATACGGTGACCGCAGGGATTGTTTCTGCCAAGAGTCGTGATACCGGTGACTACTTGCCATTCATTCAAACCGACGTTGCAGTCAATCCTGGTAACTCTGGTGGGCCTTTGTTAAATACAGCCGGTCAAGTCATTGGTATTAACTCTCAAATTTTTAGTCGCTCTGGTGGCTACATGGGAATTTCATTTGCGATTCCGATTGATGAGGCAATGCGTGTTGCTGATCAGTTGCGCTCCAACGGAAAAATGGTGCGTGGTCGTATTGGGGTGGCCTTGGGTGAGATGACTAAAGAGGTTGCCGAAAGTCTTGGTTTGGGTAAACCACGTGGGGCTTATGTTCGAAATGTTGAGCCTGGTGGCCCAGCTGCTACTGGCGGAATTGAATCTGGCGACGTGATTTTGAACTTCAATGGCCGTGACATTGCCAAATCGACAGATTTACCTAGAGTAGTTGGTGACACTAAGCCTGGTACCAGTGCCACGGTTCAGGTATGGCGCAAAGGTAGCACGAAGGATCTAACAGTTGTAGTTACCGATGGTGAGGCTGCTGTTGCGGGCGCTAAAAAGCCTGAGAGCCCAAACTCTAATGGCGGCAGTACTAATGCTTTTGGCGTTGCAGTCGTGGACGTCTCTGACGCCAAGAAAAAAGAGCTCAACATTCGGGGTGGTGTTGAGGTTACAGGCTTAAATGAGGGCCCCTTAGCGCGTTCAGGGGTTCGTCCTGGGGATGTCATTATTCGCATAGCGGATGCTGACATTACTGGGGTAAAGCAGTTTGAAGCCCTTGTAAAAGGCTTAGATGCCAATAAGGCTGTGCCGGTATTTGTACGTCGGGCCGATAGCACCCTGGTTATCCCGGTTAAGCCAAAATAAGCCCTTTTTAGGNTAAAAAAGAGGGTTCGGCGGCATTCGGNCGCCACCCATTACAATCCCTCTAAGACGACTTTTTGCAGCGCATCATTGTGGTGCGTTCTGACAAGGCGTTTTTTGAATGACCAATAAATACGCTATGGATTTAATCCGCAATTTTTCTATCATCGCCCATATCGATCACGGCAAATCTACGCTCGCAGATCGCATTATTCAGTTGTGCGGTGGACTTTCTGACCGTGAAATGGAAGCCCAAGTTCTTGATTCGATGGATATCGAACGTGAGCGTGGCATCACCATTAAGGCGCAAACAGCCGCTTTAAGTTACAAAGCCAAAGACGGCAAAACTTACAACATCAATTTGATTGACACCCCAGGGCACGTAGACTTTTCTTATGAGGTGAGTCGCTCCCTGTCTGCTTGTGAAGGCGCGCTATTAGTAGTCGATGCAAGTCAGGGCGTTGAGGCGCAAACAGTTGCCAATTGCTACACCGCCATTGAGCTAGGGGTTGAAGTTGTTCCCGTACTCAATAAGATTGATTTGCCACAAGCTGATCCTGAGCGCGCTAAACAAGAAATCGAAGATGTGATTGGCATTGATGCTAGTGATGCAATTACTTGTTCTGCTAAGACCGGTCTTGGCGTGACGGAAGTGATTGAAGAAATGATTCGTCGCATTCCGCCACCAAAGGGAAGCGCTAGTAAACCGTTGCAAGCTCTGATCATCGACTCTTGGTTCGATAACTACGTGGGTGTGGTGATGTTAATCCGCGTGGTGAACGGCACTTTAAAGCCCAAAGATAAAATTTTATTAATGGCGAATGGCTCAACGCATTTAGTTGAGCACGTTGGTGTATTTAGTCCGAAGTCGATTGATCGCCCAGAGCTGTCGGCTGGTCAAGTAGGCTTTGTGATTGCTGGCATCAAAGAGTTGAAAGCTGCAAAAGTGGGTGATACGGTTACCCATGCGCCTGGCCAGCAAGGACGCACACCTGCAGCTGCTCCCTTGCCAGGATTTAAAGAGGTGAAGTCACAGGTATTTGCTGGCCTTTATCCCGTTGAAGCTAGCGAGTACGATCAGTTGCGTGAATCACTTGAGAAATTAAAACTCAATGATGCTTCTCTGTTGTATGAGCCCGAGGTATCGCAAGCACTGGGATTCGGATTTCGCTGCGGCTTCTTGGGCCTGCTGCATATGGAGATCGTGCAAGAGCGCTTAGAGCGCCAGTACGACATGAACCTCATCACTACAGCGCCAACTGTGGTCTATCAGGTGGAGCAGTCAGATGGCACGATGATGATGGTGGATAACCCATCGAAGATGCCGGAGCCTAGCAAGATCGCTACCATTCTGGAACCGATCGTTACCGTTAACCTCTACATGCCTCAAGAGTATGTTGGCGCGATGATTACTTTGTGTGTTGGTAAGCGTGGTATTCAGACGGATATGAATTATTTAGGTCGCCAAGTAAAGCTGACCTATGAATTACCAATGGCCGAGATTGTGATGGATTTCTTTGACAGAATGAAATCCATATCACGTGGTTATGCCTCAATGGATTACGAGTTCAAAGAGTATCGTCCCGCCGATGTAGTGAAGGTCGATATTCTAATTAACGGTGAACGTGTTGATGCATTGTCGGTGATTGTTCACCGTAGCAATAGTCAGCATCGCGGGCGCGAGGTTGTGGCAAAAATGCGCGGCATTATTCCCCGTCAAATGTTTGATGTAGCTATTCAGGCAGCGATTGGCAGCAACATCGTGGCGCGTGAGAATGTGAAGGCATTACGTAAAAACGTGTTGGCCAAGTGCTATGGCGGCGATATCTCCCGTAAGCGCAAACTCTTAGAGAAGCAAAAAGAAGGCAAGAAACGGATGAAGCAGGTAGGTAATGTGGAGATTCCACAAGAGGCTTTCTTGGCTATTTTGCAGGTGGAGGGTTAATGAACTTCGCTCTGATCCTATTTATTCTAGTGATTGTTTCGGGCATTGCCTGGGTTGCTGACAAACTCTACTTTGCACCGCAAAGACGTATTGCCGGTATTGAGCGCATGCCGCTTTGGCTAGAGTACTCGGCTAGTTTCTTCCCAGTGATTTGTGCAGTGTTTGTATTGCGCTCATTCCTGGTTGAGCCGTTTAAGATCCCTTCTGGCTCGATGATTCCAACGCTACAAATTGGTGATTTTATTTTGGTAAACAAGTTCACTTACGGGATTCGTTTACCAGTCATCAATAAGAAAGTAGTTGAATTAGGCTCACCTAAGCGTGGCGATGTTGTGGTATTTCGCTATCCCCGTGATGAATCCGTTGATTACATCAAGCGCATTGTGGGTTTGCCAGGCGATGTTATTGAGTATCAAGATAAGCGCCTCACGATCAATGGTCAGCCCTTGGGTTACAGCGGCGGCGAAGCCTATCTCGATCCTGAGAGCATGCGTTATGCCAAAGAATTTACCGAGACCTTTCCAATTGATTTAGGCGCCAATAGTCACCAGATCCTGAATAATCCTGATCGTCCGGCCGGTAATTTTCCAGCGGAGCGTTTCCCAGGATTTGAGAACTGCCAATATCAAAATGCAGGTTTAATTTGCAAGATCCCGGCTGGTCATTACTTTGCTATGGGTGATAACCGTGATAACAGTGCGGATTCCCGTTTTTGGGGGTTTGTGCCAGACCAAAACATTGTGGGTAGAGCGTTTTTTGTTTGGCTCAACCTAGGTTCATTGAGTCGTATTGGTGGATTTCAGTAAATCATGAACGCGCGCACCGTTATCGATACTGCACCGCTACAAGAGCGGCTTGGATATAGTTTTAAAAAGATTGAGCTCCTCAATCAGGCGTTGACGCATCGAAGCCATAGCAAGAAAAATAATGAGCGTTTGGAGTTTTTGGGCGATTCAATTCTTAATTGCGTTGTTGCAGATCTGCTTTACGAGCGCTACTCCGACTTAGATGAGGGTGATCTCTCTCGTGTGCGCGCGAACTTGGTTAAGCAACAGGCCTTATATGAGATTGCACAAACCCTATCTCTATCTGATTACTTGCGTTTAGGTGAAGGCGAGCTCAAGAGCGGCGGATTCCGCAGGCCTTCTATTTTGGCTGACACACTCGAAGCGGTTACTGGTGCCATCTTTTTAGATGGCGGCTTTGATGCTGCCAAGACTTGTTTGCGTAAACTGTATTCCGTTATTTTGTCGCAAGTCGACCCTAAGACCTTGGGTAAAGATGACAAAACGCTATTGCAAGAATGTTTACAAGGCTATCAACTACCCCTGCCAACTTATAACGTTACCGGCACCACTGGCGCTGCGCACAACCAACAATTTGAAGTTGAGTGCCTTATACCAAGCCATAAAGTGGCGGTAAAGGGTGAGGGTGCTTCGCGCCGTGCTGCTGAGCAAGCGGCTGCGAAGTTGGCTTTAATTGCAATGATGAAAGCTTTGCCACAAGAATCTCGCAAACCCAAGACTCGGTCTGCCAAAAAGAAAGCGGCAAAGAAAGAAGTGACCGAAGAGCAGTTCAATCTTAAGCTGAAGGGCTAATCGTGTTTAGATGCGGCACTATCGCCATTGTTGGGCGTCCCAATATGGGCAAATCGACTTTACTGAACGCTTTAGTTGGTCAGAAGATCAGCATTACTTCACGCAAAGCCCAAACCACGCGCCATCGCATTCTGGGGATTCAGAATCGTGAAGAGGCGCAATTCATTTTCATTGATACGCCTGGTTTCCAGACGCGTCTCATGAACACCTTGAATAAAGCATTGAACCGCACAGTCACCACCGCATTGCAAGATGTCAATGTTGCTTGCTTTGTAGTAGAAGCCGGTTACTTTGGCGAGGATGATAAAAAGGTATTAAAGCTGTTGCCATCAGATCTACCAGTGGTGCTCGTGCTCAATAAGCTTGATTTATTTAACAGTCGTTTTCAGACGCCTTCGGAGCGTGACCAGGCACTGCTCAATTTTATGAAGGATATGTCTGTACCGTGGAGCCAGCTTGGTGGCCACGAAGATCAGGACAAATGTGAGTTTGCTGAAATCGTGCCAATGAGCGCAAAGAGTCCTGCAGATGTGCAAAGATTGTTAGATGTCTTAGAGGGATATTTACCGAAGGCGAGGCAATTTATGACGTCGATACCGTAACGGATCGTAGTGAGCGTTTCCTGGCTGCGGAAATCTTACGTGAAAAAGTATTCCGCTTTACTGGTGAAGAGTTGCCTTACACCAGCACGGTAGTCATTGATCAGTTCAAGATGGATGGCAAGATGCGTCGCATTGCCGCAACCATTTTGGTCGATCGTGACAGCCACAAGGCGATGATTATTGGTGCAAAAGGCGAGCGCCTGAAAAAGATTTCTACAGATGCCCGTATCGATATGGAAAAACTATTTGATGGCAAGGTCTTCCTGGAGACTTGGGTCAAAGTGAAGCGTGGCTGGGCTGATGATCGTGCTGAACTTCGGGCGCAGGGTCTGGAGTAACGCTCATGGCCTCGATTCGTGTTGCTGACGAGCCTGCCTTTGTATTGCACAGCATCCCCTATAAAGAGACTAGCTTAATTCTGGATGTGTTTACGCGGCAATATGGCCGCATGGCCTTGATTGCCAAAGGCGCTAAGCGTCCACACTCCGTCTTACGCCCTGTTTTGCAACGCTTCCAGCCGCTACTCGTATCTTGGAGTGGTAAATCAGAACTTCGCACCCTCACTAAATCGGAGTGGGTTGGTGGCACACCCTCATTAGTCGGCGATGCTTTGCTTTGTGGTTTCTATCTCAATGAATTGTTGGTTAAATTTCTGGCGCGTGAAGATGGTTACGAAAAACTTTACGATCGCTATACGGAAACTATCTCCGCTCTATCCAATCTAGAGTTTGAATCTAAAGGCTTAGAAGAAATCCTTCGACCGTTTGAGCTGTCCTTATTGCAAGAGACGGGTTATGCGGCAGCATTGGATCGATGTGTTGAGACTAATGAGCCTCCAGTGCTTGATCGACAGTATGTCTATCAGCCTGAGCGCGGCGTTCGACCATTGCAGGCAGATGATCCTGGTCATTGGCCCACTCTAGCGGGCAGATCTCTTTTAGCGATAGCGGTAGGGGATTTTTCTGATCCAGAGACACTCTCTGAGAGTAAGCAGCTCATGCGCTTCCTCTTGGGCTTGCACTTGCAAGATCAGGTTTTGACAACCCGTCAAATTTTGATTGATCTCAAGAAAATCTAGTAATCTACTCAAATGAGTCACTCTAAAGCCCTCGAGCTCGGCATCAATATTGATCACGTAGCGACATTGCGTAATGCGCGCGGGACGATTTACCCTGATCCTCTCAAAGCGGCACGTTTAGCCGAAGAAGCTGGGGCCGATTTAATCACTCTACATTTACGCGAAGACCGTCGTCATATAAAAGATGCGGATTTATTAGCGCTGCGCCCACTAATCAAAACGCGTATGAATCTCGAGTGTGCCGTAACACCAGAGATGCTGAATATTGCCTGTCAGGTTAAACCACATGATGTTTGTCTGGTCCCTGAGAAGCGTGAAGAGGTCACTACTGAAGGCGGCTTAGATGTAATAGGCCATTTTGCGGCCGTTAAAGCAGCTACCACGCAATTACAAAATGCGGGCATTCGGGTATCGCTATTTATTGACCCAGAAGAAAAGCAAATTCAGGCGGCTAAGGATGTTGGTGCCACCGTAGTGGAATTACATACTGGCCGTTACGCAGATCTAGATGGCGATGCTCAAGTACAAGAGTTGGAGCGCATTAGAAAAGCTGCACAGTTCGGCGTCAACATTGGCCTCAGAGTNAATGCNGGGCATGGCTTACATGAAGGCAATGTATTGCCGATTGCNGCCATTGCTGAATTATCTGAGCTCAATATTGGACATGCCATTGTTGCTGAAGCCTTGTTCAAGGGTTGGCAAAAAGCCATTGTGGATATGAAGGCTCTTATGGTTCAGGGCAGAGCAAAGTCCTAGAATATTAAAAGCAGATAAAAAATGATCATTGGCATTGGTACAGACATCCTGCAGATCGAGCGCTTACAAGCAGCTTATGACCGCACCAATGGTCGCTTAGCAGAGAGAATTCTGGGTCCCGATGAGATGCTGGTCTTTAAGCATCGTCTTGCCAGAAATCATAAGCGGGGGATTGCATTCTTGGCAACGCGTTTTGCGGCTAAGGAAGCTTTTTCGAAAGCCATTGGCTTGGGTATGCGCATGCCCATGACCTGGCGCTCTTTGCAGACATTGAATGAACCCAGCGGTAAACCTGTCACTTCCTATTTGGGGGCACTAGCGCTATTTATGCAAGAAAAAACTGGGAAGCTCAAGTAACAGTGAGTGACGAGCAGGATATGGCAATAGCTCATGTCATCGTTGTTCAGAAGTAAGTGCAAAATTCAATCAGATCTAAAAAGAGAAATAACGAGGAAGAGATGAGTAAGTCAACCATGAACCCGGGCCCGATTACATTGGATGTCGTTGGTCTTGAGTTAAATGCCGAAGATCGCCGTCGCATTTTGCATCCGCTAACGGGCGGCGTCATTTTGTTTGGCCGTAACTTTTCCAATCGTAAGCAACTTACCAAGTTAAGCTCTGAGATTAAAAAGCTTCGCTCCGACGTATTGATTTCGATTGATCATGAGGGCGGCAGAGTGCAGCGCTGCAAGACCGACGGCTTCACCCATCTCCCAGCGATGCGTAAATTGGGCGAACTCTGGGCGGCTAAAAGTGCATCCACGCATGCCGCTGAATCAGCAGCGCTCGCAATGGCTGCAGCCACTGCTTGTGGCTACGTTCTAGCTTCTGAGTTACGCGCCTGTGGTATCGACTTTAGTTTTACACCTGTACTCGATTTGGATTTTGGTCGCAGTGGTGTGATTGGCGATCGTTCTTTTAGTCGTGACCCACAAATTGTTTTTGCTCTGGCAAAGAGTCTGAATGAAGGTTTGCGTTTGGCGGGTATGGCTAACTGCGGCAAACACTTCCCAGGGCATGGTTGGGCTGAGGCGGATTCTCATGTGGCTATTCCGGTAGATGAGCGGTCCTTGGCAGAAATTCTCAATGATGATGCCAAACCTTATGAGTGGTTGGATCTGAGTTTGGCAGCGGTAATGCCGGCGCATGTGATCTATCCAAAAGTGGATGCGTTGCCGGCAGGTTTTTCTAAGATCTGGCTACATTCAGTACTACGTCAAGAATTAGGCTTCGAAGGGGTGATCTTTAGTGATGACCTCTCGATGGAGGGGGCAAGTGTTGCCGGGTCTGTAGTGAAGGGTGCTGAACTTGCACTCGAGGCAGGTTGCGATGCCGTCTTAATTTGCAATCGTCCTGACCTTGCTGATCAACTGCTCTCAAAGCTCAAGGTATCCAAAACCAAGCAAGCTCAGTCAGCTACTCGTTTGAATCGCCTAATGCCCCAAGCGCCAGCATTCCCTTGGGATACTCTTCAGAATGAAGTGGAGTATCAGCATGCTAAAGGGCTACTACAACAACTGAAATTGATTTAATAATAAAAAAAGCCCAGCATGCCGGGCTTTTTAATATCAACGCAATAAGATCAACGCTAGGTTAACTGTATAGATTCTTAGTTAGCGCGGCTGCGGTATTCGCCAGTGCGTGTGTCGATTTCAATCTTGTCACCAGTATTGCAGAACAAAGGCACTTGCAGTTCATAGCCAGTTGCCAATTTTGCATTCTTCAACACTTTACCGGAGCTGGTGTCGCCTTTAACTGCTGGCTCTGTGTAAATGATTTCACGAACTAAAGAGTTTGGCATTGCTACTGAGAGTGCTTTACCTTCGTAGAACACCACTTCACATGGCATGCTTTCTTCGAGGTAGTTCAGTGCGTCACCCATGAATTCTGCCTCTACTTCATATTGGTTGTATTCGGTATCCATGAATACATACATTGGGTCAGCGAAATAGGAGTAGGTGCAATCTTTCTTGTCGAGGATCACCACATCAAACTTGTCATCGGCTTTGTAAACACCCTCGTTAGGTGCGCCTGTTAACAAATTCTTAAATTTCATTTTCACAACAGAGGAGTTACGGCCTGAGCGGCTATATTCGGCTTTCAAAACGACCATGGCATCGGTGCCGATCATTACTACGTTACCAACGCGAAGTTCTTGTGCTGTTTTCATCTTGCTATTCCTGGGTGCAGAGCTGAATTTCTGCGGGTTTTATCAAAGACAAGATTGTAACCGCCCGGAGGCCTTTTTCGTTCAGGCTTAGGCTACAAAGCGCATGAGACGGGCTGCCAAGCCCCCATC
>Ga0007860_1000047_pt1 | contig 12556 bp, 14 predicted proteins | sample CryBogCBH15Jul08_FD_54969 | JGI IMG/M metagenome (GOLD analysis project Ga0007860, IMG submission 54969) | Freshwater microbial communities from Crystal Bog, Wisconsin, USA - CBH15Jul08 | ecosystem: Environmental > Aquatic > Freshwater > Lake | place: Crystal Bog, Wisconsin, USA | collected...
CATGGAAACCTAAAACTTTCTTCCATTAACTCAGATTTTGTTCATGGCGATGATTACCAAAGCCTGTCCAATGCTGCTGCAGTTTTATCTGGAAAGGTTTTGCCGGGCACCAAGGTGCGTCGGGGTGATCCAGACAAAAATCAAAAAGAACAATCCATACAAGACTTCCGCGCCGCGTTTTCCTGGCTGTTATCAGAAGCAGAGCGAGTACTTAGTCGTCAACGATATAAAGGTTTGGGTGAGATGAACCCATCACAGTTGTGGGAAACCACTATGGATGCAAATTCTCGCACCCTGTTGCAAGTAAAGATCGAGGACGCTATTACTGCTGATCAAGTGTTTACAACGTTGATGGGTGATGAAGTAGAGCCGCGCCGAGCATTCATTGAAAAGAATGCGTTGATTGCCCGCAACCTAGACGTTTAAATCATGAAGAACAAGAAATTAAAACCACCGAAGGTGGATCGCTCTAATATTGTCGTGAAATCCTCCCCCATCCATGGAAAGGGTGTTTTCGCTGCTAAGCCCGTTAAAAAAGGCGACGCCCTAATTGAATACAAAGGCGAGCGCATTAGCTGGAAGTTGGCAGAAAAGCGCCACCCTCACGACCCCAAAGACCCAAATCACACTTTCTATTTTTCATTGGAAGATGGTCGCGTGATTGATGCTAAGTACGGCGGTAATGCTGCGCGTTGGATTAACCATTCATGCAAGCCAAACTGTGAAACGAAAGAAGATTCATTTAATGGTAAGCCCCGTGTTTTCGTTTACGCAAAGCGAAGCTTGAAGTTAGGTGAAGAGCTTTTCTACGACTACTCTCTTGATGTAGAGGGTAAAGTTACCAAACAGCTGAAAAAAGATTACGAATGTCGTTGTGGTGCTAAAAAATGTCGCGGCACAATGCTGGCGCTTGACAACAAGTAATTAAATTCAACCCCATGTTTTTTACTATTCAAGAGATTGAGGCGGCCATCAACTTTTGGCGTGGACAGTCTCCCGCGTTTGGCGAAGAGCTGCGCCTTATGTCTTGAAGTCACAACGCTTGCTAAACCATATGCACTCATGATTGTGCAGGGGGCCCAACGTATTCCAGCCGATGTTATGGACGAGGCGGCCAGGGTTGCAATGCAAGGCTACCTAAAAACAGTTCACACAAACTAGGCGAATTCTCCCTGTTTAGTTTAGGGTTATCGCTAGGGTTATTGCTATATATGGCAAGCTCATCTTAAGGTATTCTCAATTTCTTACCTTGGCGCACGATTAAGGGCTTAGTTTGCAAGAAACAATACTAGAGACAATAGGGTTGGGAAAGTCCTTCAAGGGATTTTCTGCGGTCAACGATGTCAACCTAAAGGTTGCTCGAGGCAGCATTCACGCCCTGATTGGCCCCAATGGCGCAGGGAAAACAACCTGCTTTAACTTGCTGACAAAATTTTTAGAGCCAAGTAGCGGCCAAATCCTATTTAATGGTTTTGATATCACCAATGAGGAGCCCGCTCAAATTGCAAGACGCGGGATTATTCGTTCTTTTCAAATTTCTGCTGTTTTTCCACATTTGACCGTCATGGAAAATGTTCGTGTTGCACTGCAGCGAGGACTAGGAACAGAATTCCACTTTTGGAAATCTATTGATTCTCTAAACATTCTGAATGACCGCGCCCTAGAGCTTTTGCATGAGGTTGGCTTAGAAGAGTTTGCAAACGAAGAAACTCTCAATTTGGCCTATGGCCGGAAAAGGGCTCTAGAAATTGCAACCACCCTGCCATGGAGCCAGAGTTAATGCTTTTAGATGAGCCAACCCAAGGAATGGGTCATGAGGATGTGGAGCGGGTCACAGAGCTGATTAGCCGAGTAGCCAAGGGGCGTACTGTCCTAATGGTTGAGCACAACATGAAGGTCGTCTCTTCGATTGCTGACTGTATTACCGTGCTACAGCGTGGAGCAGTTTTGGCGGAAGGCTCTTACCAAGAGGTGTCCAATAATCCTTTGGTGGTCGAGGCCTATATGGGCAGCCACGGGGGCGAGTCCTTATGAGTAATATGGCGCTCGAAGTCAAAAATCTAGAGTCTTGGTATGGCGAATCGCATATTTTGCACGGCGTTAATTTTGCCGTGCGAGACGGTGAGGTTGTAACTCTTTTAGGCCGAAATGGCGCCGGCAGAAGCACCATTCTGAAAACCATACTGGGCCTTACTAGTAAGAGGAAGGGCTCAATTTCTGTATTTGGAACGGAGACCACCTCTCTCCCTACCTATCAAATTGCGCGTCTTGGGATTGGGTATTGCCCTGAAGAGCGGGGAATCTTCGCGAGTTTAAGTGCCGAAGAAAACCTATTGCTGCCGCCAAAAATATCTTCAGGTGGTATGGGTTTAGAAGAAATCTATGAGATGTTCCCCAACCTCTATGAGCGTCGCAATAGTCCGGGTACAAGGCTATCTGGCGGCGAGCAGCAAATGTTGGCGATGGCTAGAATTTTGAGAACTGGCGCCAAACTTTTATTGCTAGACGAGATTACCGAAGGTCTTGCGCCCGTTATTGTTCAAAAACTGGGCGAAGTCGTTACTAAATTAAGAAACAAAGGTTTTACGATTGTTCTAGTCGAACAGAATTTCAGATTTGCAGCAGGACTGCAGATAGGCATTATGTTGTAGAGGGTGGCTTGATAGTTGAAGTGGTTGAACGTTCTGAGCTAAAAGCTAAAGCGGAATTGTTGAATGGGTATTTAGGGGTTTGATTGGGTTTTTATTTTTTAAAGGATAAATCATGAAGCGGACTTTAATTTCTTTGGCAGTAGCAGCTTTGGCTGCGGTTTCTGGTGGCGTTGGCGCGGCTGATCAAGCCCCAGTAAAAATTGGTTTTATTACTGACATGTCTGGTTTGTACGCCGACATTGATGGTCAGGGGGGATTAGAGGCGATCAAAATGGCAGTCGCAGATTTTGGTGGCACTGTTTTAGGTAAGAAAATTGAAATTGTTTCAGCAGACCACCAAAACAAAGCGGATATTGCAGCCTCTAAAACACGAGAGTGGGTTGATCAAGATGGCGTCACGTGATTTTTGGTGGCACGAACTCTGGCACTGCATTGGCAACCGCTAAAGTAGCCGCAGAGAAAAAACGTATCTATATTAATAATGGTGCGGGCACCTCTGCATTAACGAACGAACAGTGCAGCCCTTACACAATTCATTACACCTACGACACTATTGCCTTAGCAAATGGATCTGCCAAGGGAATGATGGACAAGGGCCTTAAGACTTGGTACTTTTTAACTGCTGACTATGCGTTTGGTTATGCGCTTGAGAAGGATGCAACCAACGTGATTAATGCTAGCGGCGGAAAGGTCTTAGGAACCTCTAAGCACCCATTAAACGCCAGCGATTTTTCTTCTTACTTGCTTCAGGCACAAAATTCAAAAGCCCAAGTTCTTGGGCTGGCTAATGCGGGTGGCGACACAATCAACTCCGTGAAAGCTGCTAACGAATTTGGTATCACCAAGACCATGAAGATTGCTGGCTTGCTAGTGTTCATCACCGATGTTCATGCTATTGGCATTAAGAATGCGCAAGGGCTGTTAGCTACAGAGGCTTGGTATTGGGATCAGAGCGATCAGTCGCGTAAGTTCGCTGGCCGCTTTATGGAAAAAATGAAGCGTATGCCTAGCATGGTTCAGGCGGGTAACTATTCATCCACCATGACTTACCTCAATGCGGTTAAAGCTGCCGGTACTGATGACTCAGACAAAGTGATGGCTCAGATGCGTAAAACCAAAATTAACGACATGTTTACAAAAAATGGCTACATTCGTAAAGATGGAACCATGGTGCATGACATGTATCTCTTTGAGGTTAAAACCCCAAGCGAAGTTAAAAGCCCATGGGACTATTACAAGCTAGTGTCTACCTTGTCAGGGGAAAAAGCCTTCACCATTCCACCTGATTCCAAGTGTGCTTTGTTGAATAAGTAAATCTTGGAAATCTTCGGCCTTTCTAGTTCCGCTCTGTTAAGCCAGCTCCTTTTGGGGCTGGTTAACGGCAGTTTTTACGCCATCCTCAGTTTGGGGTTGGCGGTTATTTTTGGCCTTTTAAATGTGATCAACTTTTCACATGGCGCGATGTTTATGCTGGGCGCCATCGTGACTTGGATGGCGGGGCAGTATTTTGGAATTAATTATTGGGTAATGCTGTTGTTGTCACCAATAGTCGTCGGCTTAGTTGGAATTGTGATTGAGCGCCTACTGCTGAGGCATCTGTATCAGCTCGATCATTTGTACGGCCTCTTGCTGACCTTTGGTTTAACTTTATTTATTGAGGGCGTGCTTCGTTCTATTTATGGAGCATCTGGTCTCGCTTACAGCGCTCCAGAGTTATTAAGTGGCTCTACTGATCTGGGGTTCATGGTCTTGCCAAACTACCGCGCCTGGGTGGTGTTTTCTTCGTTAACAGTCTGTTTTGCAACTTGGTACGTAATAGAAAAAACCAGCATCGGCGCTTATTTGCGAGCTGGCACTGAAAACCCTAAATTAGTTCAGGCGTTTGGTGTGAACTTCCCGTTGATGACAACCTTAACTTATGGGTTTGGGGTTGCGCTTGCTGCGTTTTCTGGCGTGCTTGCTGCGCCGATTATTCAAGTTTCTCCTTTGATGGGGTCCAACCTGATCATTGTTGTTTTTGCTGTTGTGGTTATTGGCGGTATGGGCTCAATCATGGGCTCAATCATCACCGGCCTTGGCTTAGGTTTGATTGAGGGTTTAACAAAAGTGTTTTATCCCCAAGCCTCAAGCACTGTGGTGTTTGCCATCATGGTGATTGTTTTGTTGTTTAGGCCGGCAGGCTTGTTTGGGCGTGAAAAATGAGGCTACCTAAGCATTGGTTTTTGATGGTGATGATTGTGCTTGCAATAGCAGCTCCATTTACGGCCTACCCAATCTTTCTAATGAAAATTTTATGTTTTGCGCTTTTTGCCGCAGCATTTAATTTATTACTTGGTTTTACTGGCCTTTTGTCTTTTGGCCATGCCGCCTTTTTTGGTGGCGCCGGTTACTGCGCTGGTTATTTCATGCGCGACATGGGCGCCGGTCCAGCGCTTGGCATCCTGCTCGGCGTGGTTTTTGCTGCGGCTTTAGGTGCGCTTATCGGAGGACTAGCCATTCGTCGTCAAGGCATTTATTTTTCCATGATTACTTTGGCGTTGGCGCAGATGTTTTATTTTATTTGCCTGCAAGCCCCAGCCTCAGGTGGTGAGGATGGTTTTCAGAGCATCCCAAGAGGCGAGCTATTCGGTTTGATTGATCTTCAAAACGATTTGAATCTTTACTATTTTGTTTTAGTAGTTGTGCTTGGTGGATTTTTATTTATTCAGAGAATCATTTCTTCTCCGTTTGGACAAGTACTTAAAGCCATTAAAGAGAACGAGCCACGTGCGATTTCCTTGGGGTACAAAGTAAATCGCTTTAAATTTTTAGTATTTGTATTGTCTGCAGCGCTTGCCGGTTTAGCTGGTGGCGTTCAGGCCTTGGTGTTGGGCTTTGAAACCCTTACAGATGTTCACTGGACAATGTCTGGCTTAGTCATATTAATGACCTTAGTTGGTGGGGTTGGTACTTTTGCGGGCCCCTTTGTGGGCGCATTAGTGATTGTTCTGCTTGAGCACCGCGTTGGTGAAATTGGAACTTTCTTAGCTCAAATAACAGGGGTGTCTTGGTTTAACTCTTTGGGCGAGTCGGTTACCATCGTTACCGGACTAATCTTCGTCCTTTGTGTAATGGCTTTTCGTCGCGGCCTGGTTGGAATCTTTATTAAGAAGTAATAAAGTATTGCGAATTTAGTTTGATGCGCAAGCCCAACCTAGGTCAGCCAGAGCCCCCGCCTTTTCTCCGTTTTCAATTGCATCGCTGGCATTTGCATTGCCATCAATTGCACGCTTGCTAATGCCATGCAAAATTGCTGAAATTCTAAATAGGTTGTAGGCCATCAGAAATGGCCAGTGCTCTGCAATTGGGCGCCCAATCTTTTTTTCATACAGGGCGATATATTCAGCTTCGCTCGGTATTCCTAGACTCACTAAATCTACCCCTTGTATTCCTCGCCACAAACTCGGAGCAATTCTCCAAGCCATGCATTGATACGCAAAATCAGCCAAGGGGTTGCCAAGGGTTGAGAGCTCCCAATCTAAGACCCCAATAACGCGCGGTTCGGTCTTGTGAAAAATGAGATTATCCATCCGAAAATCACCATGAATCAGTGAGGTTTCATCTTCGTTGGGGATGTTCTCTGGAAGCCAGTCCATCAACTTGTTGAGCGAATTAGGAATGGGAATGTTTGCCTCGCGAACTTGACGAGACCAGCGTGTGATTTGCCTAGAAAAATAATTGCCGGGCTTACCAAAACTTTCTAATCCAAGTGAGGTGTAGTCAAGGCGATGTATTGCGGCGATGGTGTTATTCATTTGCTCATAAATGACATGTCGTTCGCTAGCTGGTAATTCCGGCAAGGTTTGGTCAACAAAGACTCGCCCATCAAGATACTCCATGATAAAAAATGCGGTACCAACAATGTTTTCATCTTCACAATAGGCCAACATTCGAGGAACGGGAACATTTGTATTNGCTAGCGCCCTCATCACTCGATGCTCTCTATCAACAGCATGCGCAGAAGGTAATAAGATCCCAGCTGGTTTTTTTCTGAGGACAAAGTGTTCNTTGCTGCAGCTGATTTTGAAGGTGGGATTGGATTGGCCGCCAGTTAATTGGCTGAGTTGTATCGGGCCTTTGACAAGGCCAAGCCCTTTTAAATATTGAGCAAGCGGTTCTTGAAATGAGGGGTTGGGCATTGCGTTTATTTACGCCGACTTACAGGCCACTAACAAGGTGGCCGCCATCTACCGCTATGGTTGCGCCAGTCATGGCTTTGCTGGCATCAGAGGCCAACAACAATAAGGGGCCATTTAAATCTTCTAAATCATTAAAGCGCCGCGAGGGTATCCGCGTCAGAATTTTTTGACCGGCATCGCTCAGTAAAAATTCACGATTGAGATCGGTAATTACGTAGCCTGGCAATAGCGCGTTCACCCTAATTTGGTGGCGCGCAAGTTCAAGAGCCATGACCTTAGTGCTTTGTATCACCCCTGCTTTAGAGATGACATAAGGCGCCGCACCACCAATCACACGCTCCCCGAGTATGGAGGCAATATTGACAATGCTTCCTGAGTTGCTCGTTGCTATTAATCGCCTTGCAGCTTCGGTGGCCACCAACCAAGAGCCTTTTAGATTGGTATCAATTACCCGATCCCAATCTTCTTCACTGTGGTCAAGTAACTTTCCATTAGTGCTGACGCCCGCATTATTGATAATGATCGTTGGGGTCGACCACTCAAGAACTTGATCAAAACATTTAACAACACTTTTTTTATTGGTGACATCTAATTCAAAAGCTTTTGCATGCCCACCAAGTTTTGTAATTTCATCGACGGTGGATTGCAGTTGGGCAACACGTCTAGATGCAAGGGCTACTTTAGCCCCCGCTGTAGCAAGTAGTAATGCGCAATGCTTTCCGATGCCGCTCGAAGCCCCAGTAATTAGGGCCGTTTTATTGTCTAGGCTAAAAAGCTGATCGAGTCCCATTACTTTGTTTCTTTATTGCCAATGAGTTTGCGTGCCATGCTCCAACGATGCACTTCACTTGGCCCATCATAGATACGAAAGCCGCGCATATCTTTAAATATTCTCATGAGCTGTGTTTCGCCAGTGACGCCTTGGCCACCTAAAATTTGTACGCATCGATCCACAACGCGCCACTCAGCTTCAGAACAAATTACTTTGGCACGACTGGATTCAAAGTTACCGCGTTGACCTTGATCCAAAACCGATGCAGTGTGCCAAATATGGAGTCGAGAAGTTTGCAGATCCATATCATTGTCTGCAATCATAAAACCAACACCTTCGTGCTCGCCCAAAGATTTACCAAAAGCCTGTCTTTGTTTTGCATAAGCGATGGCAATATCTTGAGCTCGTCGGGCTTGTCCAAGCCAACGCATGCAATGTGTAAGCCGAGCAGGCGCCAATCGGACCTGCGCATTCTTAAAGCCTTTACCAAGCTCGCCCAATATCTGATTTGCTGGTACGCGTAGCTTATTAAATTGAAGAACACCGTGACCCCCAGTGAAGCAGCTATCAAGCGCGTCCATATTGCGCACGAGCTCGATACCCTTCTCTTTCATATCCGAGAGAAACATCGTTGCGGATCCATCTTCACCCCGTGCCATGATGATGACAAAATCTGCTCCGTCGGCACCAGTAATAAACCACTTCACGCCATTGATGATGTAGTCATCGCCATCTTTGGTGGCGGTTGTCATGAGCATTGATGGGTCGGATCCAGCGCCTGGGTCGGGCTCAGTCATTGCAAAACAAGAACGTGTTTTGCCTGCCACCAAGGGCCTGAGCCAGCGCTCCTTTTGTTCTGGCGTTGCAATTTCTTCTAGCAGGTGAATATTGCCTTCGTCAGGCGCATGAATATTCATCGCGGTTGGCCCCAACCAAGAATAGCCAGCCTCTTCAAAAACAATGGCTTTTTCAGAATGGCTAAGCCCTAGCCCCCCCATCTCTACCGAAGCGTGAGGCGTTAAAAGACCGGCAGTGCGCGCAAGCTCTATGAGTTCTTTTCTGAGCTCCTCTGATGGACCGTGCTCATTTTGGCGTGGGTCGTTTTCAAGAGGAATGATTTGATCGCGTATGAACGATCGTGTCCGCTCTTGTAGCTCTAATAGTTTTGCTGATAAAGATAGGTCCATTTATTCATTGTAATAGCTGATAAAGATGTCATATCTAAGCGTCTGTGCGGGCTTTGAATGTTGCAAGCTTTAGGGCCTTAAAAGACTTTTATATAATAAAATCAATAACTTATGATGCATGATAATTTTTATACAGACTTATCATGTGGTTTTGTTTCACGTGAAACAAACAAAATGCTATGATCATCGCCCTATCAGAGGCAAATCATGCGTTATTCCAAGAGTTTCGATGTCATTGTGGTTGGAGGTGGTCACGCTGGGACTGAAGCCGCCCTTGCTTCAGCTCGCATGGGTTGCGACACCCTATTAATTACCCATAGTATTGAAAACTTGGGGGCCATGAGCTGCAACCCATCTATTGGGGGCATAGGCAAAGGTCACCTGGTAAAAGAAATTGATGCCATGGGCGGCGCCATGGCTGCAGCAACAGACGAAGCCGGTATCCAGTTTAGGATTTTAAATTCTAGCAAGGGGCCTGCGGTTCAGGCTACGCGCGCTCAAGGCGACCGAATTTTATACAAAGCGGCCATTCGCCGCCGCCTAGAGAACCAAGAAAACCTCACCCTATTTCAGGCTGCTGTTGATGACTTGCTGGTGAGGGGTGATGAGGTCCAAGGCGTTGTTACCCAAATGGGTTTGGAGTTTACGGCCAGGAAGGTTGTCCTCACGGCAGGCACCTTTTTAGACGGCAAAATTCATGTGGGCCTCAATAATTATGCTGGCGGTCGTGCTGGCGATCCAGCTGCGGCCTCTTTGTCGGCGCGCCTGAAAGAGCTAAAGCTACCCCAGGGCAGACTTAAGACTGGTACCCCACCCCGAATTGATGGCCGTACTATTGATTTTTCAGTAATGCTTGAGCAGCCTGGAGACCTAGATCCGGTGCCTGTTTTTTCCTATTTAGGCCGTCCGGAACAACACCCTAGACAGGTTCCCTGCTGGATTTCTCATACCAATGAAAAAACACACGACATTATTCGGGGCGGTTTAGATCGCTCTCCGATGTATACCGGTGTGATTGAAGGTGTTGGTCCACGCTACTGCCCCTCGATTGAAGACAAGATTCATCGCTTTGCCTCTAGAAATAGCCACCAAATCTTTTTGGAGCCAGAGGGCCTGACAACGAATGAGTTCTATCCAAACGGTATTTCCACTAGCCTGCCCTTCGATGTTCAATGGGATTTAGTGCGAAGTATTCGGGGGATGGAGGCTGCCGTTATCGTCCGCCCAGGATATGCAATTGAGTATGACTTTTTTGATCCGCGCCAATTGCGCCATAGCCTAGAGACCAGAGCCATAGCCGGNCTCTACTTTGCGGGNCAGATTAATGGNACAACCGGCTACGAAGAGGCGGCCGCCCAAGGCATGCTCGCCGGAATTAATGCCGGCCTTGCTGCTCAAGGTAAAGAGCCATGGTTGCCCAAACGTAGCGAGGCCTATATTGGCGTGCTAGTGGACGACCTCATTACAAGGGGCGTTCAAGAGCCATACCGAATGTTTACCAGTCGCGCAGAATACCGTTTAAGCCTGAGGGAAGACAACGCAGATATGCGCTTAACTAAGATAGGCCGCGATTTAGGCTTGGTAGACGACCATCGCTGGAATATCTTCTGCAGGAAACAAGAGGCTGTTTCACGTGAAACATCTCGTTTGCAGGATATTTGGATAGGACCAAAGCACGAGTCTGCAAAGGCAGTTTCAGGCTTATTGGGCCAAGATTTATCCCACGAATGCAGTTTGGCAGATATTTTGAGGCGTCCTGGAGTCACCTATCAAGCTATTNCTGGTCTTTCAGACGGCATGTGGTCACCTGGGGCGTTGGACGAGGATTCAGGTATAGCTAGCCAGATTGCAGATCAGGTTGAGATTTCAGTGAAGTACCAGGGCTATATAGATAGGCAGGCGGTGGAAATCGCACGTCAAGAACATAACGAGAGCTTTCCTTTGCCGGAAATTTTGGACTATTCACAAGTGGTGGGACTATCCAAAGAAGTCCAGCAGAAGTTAAATTTGCATAAGCCAGAAACATTGGGTCAGGCCGGACGAATATCCGGCGTTACGCCGGCCGCGTTATCACTACTGCTAGTACACCTTAAAAAAGGCTTGGGCCGTTCTCAGGAGATCGCGTGAGCCAGGATTTGCTGGCACTGGGTATTGAGGAATTGGGCTTGGATTTAAGCCAGGAAAATATTGCTAATTTAGATCTGTTTTTGCATGAAATGGGCCGCTGGAATCAGGTCCACAACCTCACAGCCATTGAGGGCGAGCAAGAATCAATACGACTGCATCTAATTGATTCTATTGCAGTTTTGCCAGTTATGAGAGAATTTTTGCAGGGCACATCACCCCAAATTGCTGATCTGGGCTCGGGTGGTGGGCTGCCGGCTATTCCCATCGCAATATTGCAACCAGAGTGGCGTTTAACCTTAATTGAGGCTGTACGCAAAAAGACTGCTTTTTTGCAGCATGTACGCGGCAGGTTGAAATTAAAAAACATTGAAGTGCTGAGTGAGCGCGTGGAAGTTGTTGCAGTGCAGCAACCAGCTCAGTTTGATGCCGTCATTTCGCGTGCATTTACGAGTTTGGCGCGCTTTTTAGAGCTGTCATTACCCCTATTGAAGCCCGGCGGTCTTGTTTTTGCCATGAAGGGCAAGAAGGCCGACGAAGAAATGCAAGAGGTTTGCTTGGATGCTTGGCGCTTAGTCTTGGATGCGCCTTTGCAAATACCCCATTTAGCAGCAGAAAGACGGCTTTTAGTACTAAGCCCCCGTGAGAAAATTACCCCTTTAGAGCAGGACCATTAAGACTNGCTATGGCAAAAATATTCTGTATTGCAAATCAAAAAGGCGGAGTTGGTAAAACAACTACGGCTGTTAATTTAGCTGCGGGCTTGGCTGGTCATAAGCAGCGTGTTTTATTGGTGGACTTGGATCCACAAGGCAATGCAACGATGGGTTCGGGCATAGAAAAAGCGAATCTCAACAACAGCGTATACCAAGTGCTGATTGGGTTGGCCGCCGTTAAAGATAGCGTACAACGTTGTGAGAGNTCTGGCTTTGATGTGCTACCTGCAAATCGAGATTTAGCCGGCGCTGAAATTGAATTGGTTGATTTAGATTCACGTGAGCAGCGCTTAAAAGATGCGCTGGCTGAGGTAGCCAATGATTATGATTTTATTTTGATCGATTGTCCGCCGGCCCTATCGCTACTCACATTAAATGGCTTGTGTGCTGCTAACGGCGTGATAGTACCGATGCAGTGTGAATACTTTGCACTAGAAGGCTTATCTGATCTAGTGAATACGATTAAACAAGTTCACGCAAACCTAAACCCAGATCTTGTGATTATTGGTTTGTTGCGCGTGATGTTTGATCCGCGTATGACACTTCAGCAGCAAGTATCAGATCAGTTGCTAGAGCATTTTGGCGACAAGGTGTTTAAAACAATTATTCCGCGTAATGTAAGACTTGCTGAAGCCCCGTCCTACGGGCTTCCTGGGGTTGCTTTTGATAAGNCCTCACGAGGAGCAAAGGCNTATTTAGAGTTCGGCGCTGAAATGGTCGAACGTATTAAACAAATGTAATTNCTGGAAACAGTTTAGGAAATCATGGTTGCCATTAAGAAAAAAGGTTTAGGTCGCGGGCTCGATGCACTGCTTGGTGAAAAGGCNCAGAAGGAAAGTTCGCCAGCAGAGATTAATCGTTTGCCATTGACAGCATTGCAGGCAGGCAAATATCAGCCCCGCCAAAAAATGGAGGCCGGTGCATTGCA
>Ga0007860_1000052_pt1 | contig 12202 bp, 28 predicted proteins | sample CryBogCBH15Jul08_FD_54969 | JGI IMG/M metagenome (GOLD analysis project Ga0007860, IMG submission 54969) | Freshwater microbial communities from Crystal Bog, Wisconsin, USA - CBH15Jul08 | ecosystem: Environmental > Aquatic > Freshwater > Lake | place: Crystal Bog, Wisconsin, USA | collected...
CTGTACTCTCAAGTGATTCTTATCGTTTTCCGTAGTTTAGCTATTTTTTGTGCACCTGTAATGGAACTGGCTTGATTTTTCTTGGCTGCAATAGTAGCGATACAGCTACAAATGTGCAGCAAGGTGATTCGTAGACGATCATGGCTACAATAGCAATAACAGAATTAATGGAAAAATGGCCNTCTAACCGCGCATTCGCGGAAGACATTGGCCTTAAACAGATTTCTCACAGTCGTACGATGAAGACCAGNGGTCGGATTCCACGCGCTTACTGGCATGCGATCGTGTCAAAAGCCAGGAAACGTGGAATCGANGGTGTATCCATGCGCTACCTGGAGCAGATCCACGAAGGCATAGGAGTGCGCAGGTCGTGACATCCTCCGCCGAAAAGATCCGCCGAGCCATGATTGCACGCGTACGCGCCAAGGGCATCGAGATCCCTGGGTGGATCCCAGAGCGTCTTACTGTCGAGTTTTGTGATTGCGCATTAGCCCACGGAGAAGAGCATGCAGCTTCATACATCCGCAAACGAAAGAAAGAATTGGACGATGAATGGCGCGCAAGCAATCGTCGATAGCCTAGTCGAAGCGCTGTCTGCGACAGGAGACATTAATGACGCCCAAGAACGCGCGCGTGCTTATTACGATGCTCGCGTCGATTTCTCGTCACTGACATTAGATGCAATTCGAGAAGCAGATCGTCTTGCTACCGATATCGAATTAGGGCGCAGAGTCACGCGCTCATAACCAGAGCCTAAAGGAGGGCCATCATGTCCACGAAAAAACTACTGACAGCATTAGCACTGGCAACATCTATCACCGCCGCATCGGCACAAGAGTTCAACTCCGAGAGTGAGGATTTCGCGTTCAGACTGAGCCAATACGACAAGGAATTGTTTGCAGCGGTCTATTCCGAAAAGGTTTGTCCGCAATATCGCATCAAGTTCAACAAGTCGTTTTTCGGTCCAGAGCCTTTCGCGCACTGGTCAACCGATCGCCGGAAAGAATTTGTCGAGCGGGTGATGTGGGAGACCAGGCGCAAGATCGACGCAACGGTACAGCAAATAGGGCAGGAGGCGTACTGCCTGGGATACATAGAATTCGTCATGTCCATGCATGACTCAAGCAAACCAATGCCGATCATTGTTGGCGGCAAATAAAGGATACGCATGCAGACCAGGACTGAGATCAAGAAACAGCGTCGCGCTGAGAAAGAGGCGGCGCTCGCAAACCAGATCCTGGCTCTGCCTGATCAAAAGTTTGGCGTTGTGTATGCCGACCCGCCCTGGAGATTCGAGCCATACAGCCGCGAGACCGGCATGGATCGCGCGCCTGAAAACCATTACGCAACGACAGCAACTGCGAAGATAGGCTCGCTCGACGTCGAGACGATCGCTGCCGACAATTGCGTTCTGTTTCTTTGGGCGACCGTGCCGATGATCGAAGACGCGCTGTACGTCCTTGATGAATGGGGATTCAAATACAAGTCGCAGATGGTCTGGGTTAAGAACCGCATCGGCCTTGGATATTGGTCACGCAACAAGCATGAGATCCTGCTCATCGGCACGCGCGGCAATATTCCTGCGCCGGCTCCCGGTACGCAATGGGCATCCGTCATCGAGGCGCCAGTCGGCGCGCACAGCGCCAAGCCTCACGTCTTCTACGAGATGATCGAGACGTATTTTCCCAACATGCCAAAGATCGAGCTCTTTGCGCGCAATGGTCGCCCTGGCTGGCATAGCTGGGGCGCGGAGGCGCAATGACCAGGCGTGTCGTTCCTTATGTGTCGCTACGTTTGCCGCCACCGATTAGCACGAATGCTATCTGGCGCGCATTCGGCAATCGCAACATCAAGTCCGCGAAGTATCGCACCTGGCAGAAAGAGGCTGGGTGGATGTTAGCAGCACAAAATCCTGGGCGCATCGACGGCGCATACGAGATGACAGTAATTGTCGCAAAGAAATGCAAGGCGGATCTCGACAATTGCGTCAAGGCCTATTCAGACCTGGCGCAAACACATGGCGTCATATCCAACGACAGGTTGTGCAAGAAGCTTATCGTTACACGCGGTGATGAAGCAGAATCTCTTATCGTGTTCACCGCATCAAATCAGTAGGAGGAAACAATGATCAATGGCGCAACAATGATCCGTCGTGGGCCCATGTTTTACAAGTCCATGCAGCGTGAGATGGAAATTAAGCGCCAGGAGCTCAACAAAAAGATCGAAGAAAGCCGTCGAATCGAAGAAGAGCGTCGCAAGATAAAAGAGCTCGCCGATGACATGGATAAGAAAAGACGCGCTATGGAAGTGATCCGCAAAAAGATCTGGGTCACACAAAGCTTTAATGGTGAAAAGGCTTTGAACAATGCGCCAACAATCGCTTTCATTGCCTATTGCGTCAGCGAGTATTTCAATGTCTCGCAGGAAAACCTATTTGGCCATTCTCATCGTGCGGACTACGTACGCGCGCGCCAGGTTGGTTACTGGTTAGCCCATAAGCTTTGCAACAAGTCGCTGCCACAAATTGGCAAAGGCTTTGGCGGTCGGGATCATACAACGATCCTCTCAGGCATCCGTCGCCTGGAGAAATATATTGCTGATAAAGATCAGGAGATACTGGAAGCGATTAATGCAATACGCGGCGCAATTGAATTTGCCGATGCTGTATCCGGCACTGTTAATAAAGCATTAACCGAGGCTGGGGAAAAAGCATGCCTGTAGTGGATACTATTGTTGACGACAGGCTACAGAATCAGATCTAGTNGTGGGATTGAGATTCGGTNGGGGGGAGCGCAAGGACGCNCAACCCCCTACCTAAACCAGAGGATTCCGAAGGCATGATCCCTAGTTCTGATTCTGAAAATAGCGCACGTTCCGCCAAGCTACAAGTGGAGTCGAAAGATACTTTTGACGCTGAGGTACAGTCTTCCACCGGATATGCATCTCTCCCTTGCTCCACCGCGTTTCACCGTCCTGACGACCCGCTTCGCCGAGATTTCCTGGCCGAATGCCTCGACCATGTTGCGCGCGTTGCAACGAATGCCTGTCACGCCATCACCGTCGGTGATGATCGGCTGTTTGAGACGCAGATCGAGCTGATGCGCACAACAATGCGTGAAGCCATGAAGACGTACAAAGAGCTCAAGGACGCAAGCAATGGCTAACCTACGGCCTCTACGTCCTCATCAGGCAGAGCTGGTCGAAAAGATCCAGCATGCTGCCATGCAGGGATATCAGTCCATCATGGTGCAAGCGCCTTGCGGCTTTGGCAAGACGCTCACGGCCGCGCATCTTATTAACAATGTTATCGAGAATGGCGGTCGCGCATGCTTTGTTGCGCCGCGCCTGACGCTGATTGATCAGACTGTTGATTCCTTCATCGACGAAGGCTTCAACAACGAGATCGGCGTTATCCAGGGACAACACCCACGTACCAATTGGCGTAAGCCCTTGCAGGTGGCGTCATTGCAGACGCTAACGCGCAGGCACAATCTTTCGCGGTTTGATCTTCTGATCGTCGATGAGGCGCATATGACGTCTACGGCCTTCTTGAAGCTCAAGAAGGGGCATTTCAAAGACTCTCTTGTCATTGGTTTGTCTGCGACGCCCTGGCGCGAAGGCCTGGGACAGCATTACGACACATTGATTGTTGGCGGTACGACGCAGGGCCTGATCGACATGGGATACCTTGTCCAGGGACGTGTGCTTGCGCCAGCGCCAGAGATCGACCTGTCAGGCGTCAAGACGACAGCCGGCGATTATAACCAGCGCCAGCTCGCCGATAAGGTGAACACGCGTGAGATTGTTGGCGACATAATCAAGCATTGGCAGCAATACGGAGAGAACCGCCCGACGATTTGCTTCTGCGTCGATCGCGCGCACGCCAAGCATGTTCAGCAAAGATTCGAAGAGGCAGGCATACCAGCCGGGTACGTTGATTGCTTCACAATGGATATGGATCGCAAGGAGATCGTCAAAGATTTCCGCAATGGCGATATCCGGGTGCTCTGCAATGTCGGCGTGATGACGACCGGATTCGACGCTCCAGAGGCGTCCTGCATGATTGACGCCGCCCCGACGAAGTCTCTGACATTGCATGTCCAGAAGACGGGTAGGGTTCTGCGTACCGCGCCGGGAAAGAAAGACGCGATCATTCTTGATCATGCAGGCAATACGCTAAAGCTCGGCCTGGTCGAGGGCATTACGCGCGATACCATGTGCAATGGCGATGAGAACAGCAAAGCCAAGCGCAAGGAACAAGAGAAGAAAGATCCAAAGCCTAGACTCTGCGAAGAGTGCAAGGTCGTTATGGCTCCGCATCATGAGTCGTGTCCAGAATGCGGTACGCTCGTCAAAAAGTTCACCCAGGTCATACACCGCGACGGCGANCTCCATTGGATTGGCGGACCAATAAAAGATTACAGCGACGAAAAGCTCGCCAAAAAGCAGCGCCAGGAATTCATGGCAGGTCTTCGCTTCTATGGTCGTCAAAAGGGTTACAAGGACTCCTGGGCTGATTGGAAGTTCAAAGAGCGGTACGGCAAGTGGCCGAACGCATTGGGTTGCAGTTTCGTCAATCCAGCGCCGCCAACATTAGAGACTCTCAACTACATCAAGGCTGGTCAGATCGCATACGCGAAGGCCAGGCAGAAAGCGGCTAATCGCGGAGAGGATGACCGCTTTGCTCGTTTCATGAGAGAGGGCGGCCAGTATTGATTGCCTGATCTCGTAAGGGCGTATCCCTACCACCTCTCGTTGAAATGAGCTGCTAGACCAGCCTGCAAGCACACCGTGAAGGCCCGAAGGGGAATGTGCAACCAGACCGAACGAGAGAAGCGCCGTAGCACAAGGCGTTAAATATGGCTCGCACAAGAGCATGCAAGCGAATGCAGCTCTGTATGTTGTCGTAAGGCATACAGAGTCACCGTCAGAGAGATTTCCGCGTGTATGGGATGGTAAATGCTGACCACCATCCTGTCTCACTAGAGACTAGGCGCGTCTACGAGTGTGTCGGATGTCCCATGGTCTACCTGTCCCATCCAGCATGACACCTTATCCCTCTCAACCAGGGATAAGTGTGCCACCCGATCACCGAACCCTCCAGCATGACACCGGGAGATGATGCAATGACGAAGTATAGCGCAGATGAAGTAGCGATGTTGGAAGACATGGTACGCAAGGTAAGAGCAAGCGGTCAGATACCGACTCAGGCTCAGATTGAAAGCAAGATAACGAGCAGCGGCGGATACACACGCGAAGCACTCGCCTCGTTTGGTATCGCATGGCCTCCTCCTGCAAATTGGAAAAGGTCGCTTCGCAAAGGAGTGTTTCCGAGATGAAGAAAACTTGTCTTCAAGAGCTTGACGAACAGTATCCGATCAAGACGAAGCAAAAGCCTAGCCGTAGAGCGAGGGCCGCTGCCCGTTACCGCGACTCGAAGCTTGGAAAGATGGGAGCTGCATCTGGTGTGCGCGTGATTGATCCGGCAACGGTTGATCTGAGCAAGTACGGGATCAGCAAAGCTGTGGAAGACTCAATGATTCCTTGGTCGGAATGACGATGTGTGAGACTCTGCAAACATCGACAAGCGTTGCGTACCGAACCGTAAAACATCATGGCAAAGTCATTGAAGGATGCGCGTGACCTGGGTCACAAGAAAGCGCAACAAGCGGCAGATCATGCTGGTGAAGAATGGAAAGCGAGCGCCTTCGAAGCGTTCGTCAAATATGCCAAGAAGCACAAGCAGTTCACGACTCAGGATGTGCGGTTCTCGAATGAAGAGCTGGCACCGAAAGAACCCCGCGCTTGGGGAGCAATAGCGCGCGCTGCATTGCGCGAAGGCTATATCGAGTTTGGCGGTTTCATTCCTGTATCGAGTTCTCGCGGAGGAGCTAAGACGCTCTGGCGTTCGCTTGTTGCATAGCCTTATGCCCAAAGACGAAGAATCAATACTGGCCGTTTTGGTGCTTGTCGCTCTTGGCGCGTACCTGGGAACAATAACATTCATGGTCTGGCAGGTATTTCATTAGCGAGGTTCCGATGAATGACGAAACATATGTGATCACAATCGAACGCAAGAACACGACAGAGTTTAGCGCAACGATTAGCAGCGAGCCTTCGGATGCTTTTGGTCGTCGCATGATTGCAATGCTGCTTTCCAACATGGTTTGCCATTTTGATCCGTCCATGTGTGGCGAAGGCGGTTCCGACGAAGGAGGAGGGCCTAATGTTCAATTGGATAATAGCGTGGATCCGGTCGAAAATCGGCCATTGGCTTCTTGAGTACGAGGAAGCGGAAAACAAAGCTCGCGATGAAGAGCGATACAGAAAAATGCAGGAGATCGTCGATGCACATTATGAAACGACTGATACTGCCGATGACTTTGACCGTGGCGAGTTTTAATTTTGCCGGCTGCAATGATCGTATTGGCGATTACCGCGCTTCTGGTTGCCCATCCCTTAAAAACTATTCAATCGCCGAGCAAAAAGCGGCGGCTGCGGAGATTCGAAAGAATCCGAACGGGCAACTTTCTAAACTGGTGAGAGATTATGGGCTTTTAAGAAAGGCTTGTCGGGTATGAAACGGATTATTTTAGCGTCGGCATTGTTGTGCTCGACATCTTCATTTGCAGCGGATCTTCCATCCGTTAAGTCAGCGCCACTTGCACCTGCGCCATTATGGATGGGTTTCTATGGTGGTTTGAATGTCGGCTATGGTTTTGCAACAGATCAGAGCGTGAATAATACCGGCAGCTCGACGGCAGCTATTTACACTGGCACTGATTATTTGACGGGCCTGGCAACAACGTCACCATTGAATAGCGGGTCTAATATCTCGCAGAGCGGTGTCGTTGCTGGCGGTCAGGTTGGTTATAATTATCAAGTATCGCCTAAGTTTGTGTTTGGCGTTGAGGCCGACATGCAGGGATCTGGCATTAACGGATCTGGAAACATTGCTGGCGTTGGCGCGCTGAATCTACAGAATGGCACTGGCGGTTGGGTTGTTAATACCCGCGTCAATCAAGCTATTTCATGGATAGGGACGGGCAGGATTAGAGGCGGTTATCTCTTTACGCCGAGCGTGTTGGTTTATGCGACTGGCGGTCTTGCTTATGGCAATGCGTCATTACAGGCATCACCTGACACTGGTTTCTTTTTAGTCCCATTAGCTCAGGGTTATCCGACGCTATGGTCGCAATCGACAGCTAACAAGTTTGTGTCTGGCTGGACTGCGGGTGGCGGCGCTGAATGGATGGTATCGCAGAATTGGTCTGTGAAGGGTGAGGCTCTTTATTACAATGTCGGAACGCAGTCAGTTAGCAACCAGGAGTATTTCATCGACCAAGTTGTGAGCAGCATGTCCACAAAGGCGAGTTATCAAGGTGTGATTGCGCGCGCTGGCGTCAACTATCATTTCGACTGGATGAAATAAATGACCGAGATTGTTGTCGAGGTTTTGCGCTGCGGTCGCATTGTATGGACCCAGGAGCTGGATGGGATCGTCCGCGATTGTTTGCGAAAAAGGATGACCAGATCTCAAATTGGCAAGCTTCTCGGATTAACCCGTAACACGATTGCCGGGCGTATTGATCGGCTGCGGAAAGCTGGCCAGCTCGATGTTTATTGAAAAAATATCATGGATCGTAGAGGTCCATAATGTTTCCAGGTCGAGCTCAACATCGTCTTGTGCGCGCCAGGTTTTAATGTCGTTGCCCAGGGTGAAATGGTTAGAGCGAGATCCTGAATATGTCGTACCTCCACCGTTAGATGAAACGCCTACTGCCAGGCAGAAGCGTATAGAACGCAGAGCGGCAAGTCCTATCGCCAGGCGCGAGATAGAAGCGTACGAGCATTACAAGCGCGGCCTTTGCTATTCACAGATCAGCATGATCATGGGCGCTAGCGAGAACGCTATCAGAAGCTATGTTTCGTCAGCTCGTAAAAAGATGCGTCGAGATAAAGAGGTCGCCAAGAAAAGCCAGGAGATAGACAATGACTGAAAGCGAGATAGAGCGACGTTGCCTGATGGACATCGAGCGGCTCCGCATGATGTTGAATGAAAAAGATCATCAGTTAGAGGTTATGCGCGATGCGTGTGACCGATACGCTGTAGAGCGGCGTGAGCTGATTGAATGTCTGAATTGTTTTGTGTCTGACAAATATCAGATTCCGTTAGAAAGGGCGATCCTGCGCGCCAAGGCTGTTCTGGAAGGCAAGAGCCTATGACTGAATTATCCCTGCTTGAAAAACTACGCCTCGCCCATGTTACAACCGGGCAAAGGATGCTCGGTGAGGCGGCTGAACGGATTGAGGAATTGAAAGAACTATTAAGGATAGCGAATAATGATTTTTTCGATATTGAAGCGACTACATTTGACATGAAATCTCGTATCGCTGAACTAGAGGCAGCGTTGGCCAAAGCCAAGGGCATCAAAAATGACTAGGCATAATTTAACAATCAAAGAAAGATTATTGGATAATTGCATACCAGAACCAAACAGTGGTTGCTGGCTGTGGTTAGGTTCGCTGAGAGGGAAGGGAAAACATAGAAGACCGCAATTGAAAGTTGGGCAAACTAATAAAAATGGGTGCAGATTATCTTATAAAACATTTATTTGCGAACCAATTGATGGCTTTGTTTTGCATAAATGCGATAATGGTTTTTGTATTAATCCTGAGCATTTATTTGCAGGGACGCACCAAGACAACATGACTGATATGATGGTCAAAGGTAGACATGTCGCACCCAAAGGAGAGAAAAACGGTGTAAGCAAATTGAAAGATTGCGACGTTATTGAAATAAGAAAAAGACTTAAACAGGGAGTTTTAGGTGTTGATTTAGCAAAACAATATAATGTTTCTAATTATGCCATATCTTTAATTAAATTAGGCAAAAGTTGGAAGCATTTATTATGATCAACCTACGCCAAGCCCGTAAGGCATTAGGAGAGAAGCAGTGACATATGTGCTGATGTTATGCGTCTTCATGTCGTCCGGCGGCGAGTCCTGCGATGACGTAGCGACCTATCAAACGCTCGATGCCTGCATAACGGAAGCAAACCGTCGCAAGAAAGACGAAGGCTACAACGAGATCTACAAGTGTGAAGGTCGTAAGAGATGACCGACGTCGATACCGTTCTTGAAGAGCGTGGAAAAACGCACGGCAATTTCTTGCAGCATGCCGCCATAACCCAGGGCATCAAGGATGTCATGCGCATGGGCCGCAACTACACGTTCGATACGCTCGATGTCGATCAGTTAGAGGCTCTGGATATGATTGCGCATAAGCTTGGACGCATTGTTTCCGGGGATCCAAACCACACAGATTCGTGGCTAGACACGGCGGGATACGCCATGCTCATTGTGCGGAGACTTGAAAAAGATGCCGCGAAGTAAGTGGGTTAATTCAGTTTATTCGCCTGAGTATAATTCTTGGCGAGCTATGCGCAATAGGTGCCTGTCTTCGCGCCATCCAGCTTATAAGGCTAAATGTGTGGAAGCACGGTACAAGGCAGGGATACGAAAAGCACAAATGTAGGTGCGACGCCTGTAGAGAAGCCAATAACGCTCGCCATAGAAAAGAACGCGCCCGTAGAAAATTAGCTGCTATTCCCGCTTGACAACAGATACAATTGTAGCCTACAGATAACACATGGTCACTTATGGCCGCTACGGAGAGTAACATGGACTACGCTGCAAACCTCGCCTTCTTCCTTCAAGAAAAGACCGGCACAATTTTTGGATCCTGGTCGGGCCGCATGTCAGCAAAAGAACAGCGCGAATTATTCGGCCGCTTCCTTGGCAAGGGCCGCATTTACATCAGCGGTTCAGATGAACGCGTAGAGCATTGGGTCAAGGTTTGCTTCGGTCTCGATAGCGACATGACCAAGCGTATCTACTGGCGCGATCTGTGAGGAGGGCGCTATGCGTATCAAGACATTCTTCTACGAGCCTCCTATTCCGATGCGCTGCATGGATTGGTCAGCCATTGATGATGAGACATACGACGGGGAAGGTTCCCCCGTCGGTTACGGTTACACAGAGCAAGAGGCGATTGAGGATTTGCTTTGGCGCCTTGATGAGGAGGGAGAGTGATGCAGTTCACTACATGGCTCCTGCAAGTTGAGGCGCTTCTTGGCTATGACCTAGACGCATCATTCACCATCCATGCTCTTCGTTGTTTCCGCGAAGGCTGGACTGTCGATGAATATGCAACTGAGGTTATTTACAGTGAGTAATCTTAAATTACTGATCAAAAATGCGGGGTTAAAAAATCCTTCATTAGCCAAGTTGATAGGCTGTAAGCCTGTCGAAATATGGAGATTAGCGGCGTGGCCAGAAAAGGGCGGTCGGAAAATGACACCACAATGGGCGTCTAAGATTGCTCCGCATATCGGTGTAAAGCCGCATGAATTGCTTTTTGAAAGTGAGCCAACAAACCACGTTGATGAGTTTGCTTCTTTAAGATCCGAAAACAAGGTTCTTATGGAGATAATTCATATGCTGTTAAAGGCTCTTCAAAAATAGGAATTCCCGCTGTGTCGGCGTTCGTCCGGTGGGATTGATGGAGAGGACAAGTTGAGGTCGATGGCGGCAGACCAATAACGAAAAGCGGGATGGAGCCTCTCCGGGTTTAAGCGTTGCTGACCTAGTAAACTCTTCAATCTCGCAAGCCGCCAATTATTTTGAATTCTTTTGTATTTTCCCAATTGACATGGATACAAATGTAGCGCATAAGATTGTGCATGGTCGCTTCTGACCTACATGGAGATAACAGATGACTACATTGTTTCGCGTCGAAACCAGCCGCTTCAACCTCAACGACAGCCATACAGAAACCTGGGCGCTGACGGATCCTTGGTGCCGCGAGATCGGTACACGCATTAGCACGTTCCAGGTAGAGCATTCGATTGTAGAAGCTGACGAGTTTTACGGCCACCAAATGGAATGGGCAAACAACTACCTCGCACAACTAAACGCTAAAGGCCCATACGGCCTGACCTTGCAGCCGCTGCGCAACGGTAAAGATTACCAGGCGAGCACAGACTCATTCTTCCATACCGAAGAGGCACGCGCCGCTCATATCGCCAAGTACATCAAGGACGCGTATAAACGCGCACAGAAGGTCGCAGCAAAGCCAAAGGCAAAGCGCGCTGCATAAGGGTAGGGGCTTCGGCCCCACCTCATTTACCGGGGCAATCATGTCCGCCTAATAGGAGAAGCAAATGAAGAAGGCAGAGTTTTCAGATATCGGTAAACGCCTGGAAAAGATCCGCAAGGTAATGGGCTACAACACCAGGGTTGCGTTTGCGAGGGACATCTATGATTACGAGGACAAGGGCAATCGTTACTGGAATTGGGAAAGCGGTGGTGCTCGCATTCCGGTCGAGTATGCGCTGCGCATTAAGCGGCTGTCTGGTTATGGCCTCGATTACATCTATGACGGTGACAAATAGTGGCGAATGAATCTGACTATGACTTTCCTACAATAGAGGCAGCGCAGGCGCGGTTTGACGCGTTCCAGAAACCGCGTCCCTGGCTCAAGTGTCGGATTGTACCATCGCAGAACCAAGACGGTTGCTACAACATCGAGATCTATAGCGAGCGTACCGTCGTCCAAGAGCATAATGCCTGGTTCTTCCCAGGCGCTAAGATAGGCGAACACGGCATCCATGAATTCGGACGCCTACCAAAAGAGTGAGTCGTTTAACCGGGCAATCATGTCCACAAATGGAGAGAATCATGTACTCGAATCAGCAAAAGCAAGAGATGAACACCAAAGCCCTGGCAATCGTTAAAGGCATGCTTATCGGCGGCAGTATTATTGGCAGCCTGATGGCGTTTGTGCCATCGCATGCGCATGCATCAGAGGCGCAGGATAAGGGTTGGCTGGACTATGCCAAGTACGCCATTGCGCAATCCATCAAGCAGACTGGCAGTTCATCCTACACGCATTTCTGTCAGCCAGAGGTGCGCTCATGCTTTAGCGGCGTGTCGTACAAGAACGACCGGGGCGTGACGGTTTTCCTGCGTGAGACGTTTAATATCGAAGGCGAAAGAATCGCGCGTGAAGCGTGCTCGATGAATGAGCATGAGGATGTGCGTCATTGCATTAACTGGGACACCCAGGAAAAGCATGCAGATATGAAAGATAGGAACGGCGACTGGCATTTGGTGTCGTCATCCTTTGCGCAATCACGTC
>Ga0007860_1000059_pt1 | contig 11923 bp, 10 predicted proteins | sample CryBogCBH15Jul08_FD_54969 | JGI IMG/M metagenome (GOLD analysis project Ga0007860, IMG submission 54969) | Freshwater microbial communities from Crystal Bog, Wisconsin, USA - CBH15Jul08 | ecosystem: Environmental > Aquatic > Freshwater > Lake | place: Crystal Bog, Wisconsin, USA | collected...
AAACCAGTATTGCCTAAACACTTGATCAAAGGCGCAATTAAATTCTTAGTAAACCCAACGGGTCGTTTCGTTATTGGCGGCCCACAAGGCGATTGCGGGTTAACTGGTCGTAAGATCATTGTGGATACCTACGGTGGCGCAGCTCCTCATGGTGGTGGCGCATTCTCAGGCAAGGATCCATCTAAGGTTGACCGTTCTGCAGCATATGCTGGTCGTTACGTTGCTAAGAACGTAGTTGCTGCTGGTTTGGCAAGCAAGTGTTTAATTCAGATCTCATACGCAATTGGTGTTGCTAAGCCAACCTCAGTCATGGTGAGCACCTTTGGCACGGGCAAAATTTCAGATGAGAAGATTGCCCAATTGGTGTCGGAGCACTTTGACTTGCGTCCAAAGGGTATCGTGAAGATGTTGAACCTTTTGCGTCCAATCTATCGTAAAACTGCTGCTTATGGCCACTTTGGTCGCGAAGAGCCAGAATTTACCTGGGAACAGTGCGATAAAGCGCCTGCATTACGTGCAGCAGCAGGGCTGTAAGCGGTAAATCAGCAGTATGTAGTTGTATTGAAGCGAAATATGGCGAAATTGATTACAATTTCGCCATACCTTCAAGGAGCGTTGCAAGGAATGCTGAGAACCAGCGTTTCCCCAGGCTTGAAGGGAGTGGACGCCTAAACGGAGTTTGCTAATTGCAACCGCGCTCGCTAACCCATGATTCAATGGCTAGCGAGTTTCTACTCCAGCATTGGATCGTATTTAGCTGGAGCATTCATGAGTACTGTTTCTGATTTCAACTTACAAGACTTTGTAGCAACTCGTTGCGCAATTGCGGATATTTCTTTGGCTGATTTTGGCCGTAAAGAAATCGCTATTGCTGAAACCGAGATGCCAGGCCTCATCGCTATTCGTGATGAGTTCGCTGCAGGGCAGCCATTACGTGGCGCACGCATTACTGGTTCATTGCACATGACCATCCAAACTGCCGTCTTAATCGAGACCCTCGAGGCACTCGGTGCAGAAGTGCAATGGGCATCATGCAATATTTTCTCTACGCAAGATCATGCTGCAGCTGCTATTGCAGCTAATGGCACACCTGTATATGCGATTAAGGGCGAGACTCTTGAGCAATATTGGGATTACACCCATCGCATCTTTGAGTGGGCTGATGGCGGCTTCACCAATATGATTTTGGATGACGGTGGCGATGCTACTTTGCTCTTACATCTCGGCGCTCGTGCAGAAAAAGATCAAGCCTGCTTGAATCACCCAACTAGCGAAGAAGAAACCATTTTGTTTGCGGCTATCAAAAACAAACTGGNGCAGGACCCAACTTGGTACTCCACGCGTTTGGCGCAAGTAAAAGGNGTTACTGAAGAAACAACGACGGGCGTACATCGCTTGTATCAAATGTTTGCTAAGGGCGATTTAAAGTTCCCAGCAATCAACGTCAATGACTCAGTGACTAAGAGCAAGTTCGACAATCTCTATGGTTGCCGCGAGTCTTTAGTTGACGCGATTAAGCGCGCAACAGACGTGATGGTTGCCGGTAAAGTTGCAGTCGTTTGTGGTTACGGCGACGTAGGTAAGGGTTCCGCACAAGCATTGCGTGCGTTATCTGCTCAAGTTTGGGTGACTGAAGTGGATCCAATCTGCGCATTGCAAGCGGCGATGGAAGGCTACCGTGTTGTCACAATGGACTACGCTGCTGACAAAGCGGACATCTTCGTTTCAGCAACCGGTAACTACCACGTGATTACACATGACCATATGGCTAAGATGAAGAACCAAGCCATTGTTTGTAACATTGGCCACTTTGACAATGAGATTGATATTGCTGGTATTGAAAAATATCAGTGGGAAGAAATCAAACCTCAAGTTGACCATGTGATTTTCCCGGCAGCCAATGGGTTGCCTGAGAAGCGCATCATTATTTTGGCTAAAGGTCGTTTGGTAAATCTCGGTTGCGGTACGGGCCACCCATCTTATGTGATGAGTTCATCATTTGCGAACCAAGTGATTGCACAAATTGAATTATGGAATGCAGTCGGCACCAATAAATACCCAGTCGGTGTTTATACATTGCCTAAGCATTTAGATGAAAAGGTTGCACGCTTGCAGTTGAAGACTCTTAATGCGCAGTTGACAGTGTTGTCTGATCAGCAGGCATCCTATATCGGCGTTACCAAGGAAGGTCCTTACAAGGCCGACCACTACCGTTATTAATTAAAGCAATACAAGCCATAGGCCCAAAATCATGGAATTAAGCGTCGAATTCTTTCCTCCTAAAACACCTGAAGGTGAGAATAAGTTGCAGTTGGTGCGCGAGCGCTTGAGTGAATCACTCAAGCCCGCGTTCTATTCCGTGACTTTTGGTGCTGGTGGCTCTACTCAGTCTGGCACTTTAAAAGTAGTGAGCGATATTCATGCTGCCGGTGCAGCTGTTGCCCCACATTTATCTTGCGTTGGCAGTTCTCGCGAGAGTGTTCGGGAGATGCTCAAGCAGTATCAAGCATTAGGTATTAAGCGCATCGTGGCATTGCGTGGAGACCTGCCATCTGGCATGGGTCAGTATGGCGAGTTTCATCATGCAAATGAGTTGGTGGAGTTTATTCGTGCGGAGACGGGCGATTGGTTTCATATTGATGTAGCAGCCTATCCAGAAACGCATCCACAAGCCAAGTCCCCTGCAAGCGATATTGATTTCTTTGTGCAGAAGATGAAAGCTGGTGCCAACTCTGCAGTCACTCAGTATTTTTACAATAGTGATGCCTATTTCCGTTTTGCGGATGAGGCATACGATTTAGGTGTAACTCAGCCGATCATTGCCGGCATCATGCCGATTACCAATAGCAGTCAACTATTGCGATTCTCTGACGCATGTGGCGCTGAGATTCCGCGTTGGATTCGTTTGCGTTTGCAATCTTATGGTGATGACATTGCTTCAATCCGTGCATTTGGCGAAGATGTGGTGACCGATCTGTGTGATCAGTTGTTATCTGCTGGTGCCCCGGGTTTACATTTCTACTCACTCAATCAGGCTGATGCTGTTTTAGCGATTGCAGATAACTTAGATCTGGCGAAGTAATTTAGCCTTTTAGGGCAGACTCAGTCAGCATAAAATCTAAGGGCTCATCGTGTGTTTGAGCCTGCCATTGAGCATCATCTAACCGTTGCCAATCAAACCCTACGCCGATACACAGTAAGCTGGGTTTAGCTTTGCGCAATTGGGCTAGTGTGCGGTCAAAGTAGCCGCCCCCATAGCCAAGGCGCCAATAATGCTTTTTGCTACCCACCTTAGATTGGGACCAGCCCACACAGGGGATGAGAATGCAATCAGGAATGATTAGGCTGCGTTGAGCGTTCTTGGGATCAGGCTCAGGAACATGATGCTTGCTTGGTATGAGTACATCGCCAGGTTCCCAGGTATAAAACTCAAGATGTTTATCAGGGCGCGCAAAAGGAAGTGCTAATTGGCGCTCGTTGTTGCTAGAAGCCCAGGATAGGAGTGTAGGGCGTAGATCCGGCTCATTTTGAATGGGTACGTATAGCGCAACAGACGATGGGTTTTGTTGACCCAGGAATTGACTTAGCCCTGCAGTCAGATTGTTCAGACTTTCTGGATAGCTTGCGCCAGCAGCAAAATGCGTTCTTTGCGTTAGCAGTTCTTGGCGTAAAGTTTTTAGCGAATTACCGTGCATACCAGGCATTATCAGGCGAAAATTAATAGATATAGTAAAAAGTAATTATGTATAAGGCTAGATAGTGAAAAAGAAGTTTGATATTCGGATGACTGGGCGTCACAAGCTGGCTGGAGTGTTGTTTTCCGGCTTGATTTTCCTTGCGCCCAATGCCTTTGCTGAAAAAGTTAAAAAACCTAATCTTCCGAAGTCTTATGCAAGTAAGGCAGCTCCTGCTGAAATCACTGATAGCGATAGAACTTTTATTGAGTTGCGTGAAGCGGCTAAGAAGAATGATGTATTTCGGGCGCAGCAATTAGCCTCTAGCTTGCCAAATTATCCCTATGACGACTATGTAGCTTATTTTAGGATTAAGCCTCAGCTCTTTGACAGTGCTGGCGGTGCTAGGGCTGATACCAGTGCCGATGCTCAGGTCAATGGGTTTTTAAGGCAATACGAGGGGACGGCTTTAGCAGATCGGATGCGCAATGATTGGTTGCTTGTGTTGGGTAAGCGCAAGGACTGGGCAAGTTTTGATTCTGAATACGCTAAGTTCGTATTGGATGACGATACTCAAGTGAAATGTTACGCCCTACAGTCCAAGTTAGCGCAGGGTGACAATCCGACAAAATTGGCAATTGACGCACGCGCAGTACTTATTAACCCATCCTATTTTGGTTCCGCTTGCCAAGAATTAGTTCCTGCATTGGTGGCTGCAGGTGGCATGACACCCAGTGAGGCCAAGGCTGTGGGGCGCGCTGCCAGCGAAATGGGATTTGATACGATGTCGCGCCGACTTGGTGGGGAAGATCCCATCGCAGATATTGTCAGGGGCGCCAAAGCAGACCCTGTGAGGACATTTAAGGATTTCTCTCAGAATGCTTCGCGCTACAGCAAAGAGAATCAAGCTGTTGCTTGGGGTGTCATTGGGCAGTTCTTGGCCAAGAAATTAGATTCAAATGCGGACGATGCTTATCGCTTACAACAAGACTTGGGCTACAACGAATTACTTTCTACTGAAAGTCAGGAGTGGAAGGTGCGCGCCGGTTTGCGTGCTAAAGATTGGACGCTAGTGAAAAATGCCATTGAGGGCATGAACCCTGCAGTCCGTAGTCGTGATCCCGCTTGGACCTATTGGTATGGCCGCGCTTTGAAGGCGGATGGTCAGGATGCTAAAGCTCGTGAGAGTTATGAACTCATTGCTGATCAGTACAACTTCTATGGGCAGCTAGCCCGTGAAGAGCTTGGCAAATCCAATCACGCCCCAACACGCACCAAGGTATCCGAGCAGGATATTGATGCGATGGAAAGTCGCAAAGGCTTCATTAGGGGTGATCGTTTTTATGCCCTGAATCTGCGCTTTGAAGGTAATCGCGAGTGGAACTGGGAATTGCGCAATATGACGGATAAGCAATTGCTTGCTGCTGCTGAATATGCCAAACGAATTGGCTTATATGATCGCGTAGTCAATACTGCCGATCGAACAAAGCAAGAGCATGATTTTAGTTTGCGTTACCCAACGCCCTACCGTGATGAGTTATCACCGATTGCACGCCAGATTGATTTGAACTTAGCTTGGGCGTATGGCCTTATTCGTCAAGAGTCCCGCTTCATTATGAATGCCTCTTCATCAGTTGGTGCATCAGGCCTGATGCAGGTGATGCCCAATACAGCCAAGTATGTTGCCAAGAAAATTGGTATGGTTAACTACACCAATGACAAGTTGAGTGATACCAATACCAACCTGACTTTGGGAAGCAACTATCTCAATATGGTCTTGATAGATTTAGATGGTTCTTGGGTGTTGGCTTCTGCAGCATATAACGCAGGACCATCTCGCTCTAAGGCCTGGCGTGAAAAATTAAGCAGTCCCACTGAAGGGGCGATTTTTGCTGAGACGATTCCATTTAATGAAACCCGTACTTATGTGAAGAACGTTTTATCGAATGCTAATTACTATTCATCAGTCATGCAGGGCCAAGCACAATCTTTAAAGCAGCGCTTAGGGGTGATATCGCCCAAAGCGGCCACTCAATCAGAATTGCCTTAATCACAAAAATCGGACACTATGAAATATGACATTCTTCTTATCGGTGGCAATGGATTTGTAGGGCGAGTGCTTGCGGCAAAACTGCAGGCAGCCGGGTATTCTGTGCTGCTGCCAACGAGTCATCTACCCGCTGCCCGTGACTTACGCATTTTGCCTAAAGTACATTTGGAAGATGCAGACGTGCATGAGTTTGATGAGTTGCAAAATTTATGCGCGCGTATCAAGCCCAATGGAGTCGTTATTAATTTGGTTGGCGTATTGCACGATAAGCCTGCTCAGCCTTATGGCAAGATCTTTAAGGCGGCCCACGTAGACCTGCCTAAAAATATTATGACCGCCATGCAAATGCATGGTCTAAAACGCTATTTACATATGAGCGCATTAGGCGCAGATTCCAATGGCCCTTCAATGTACCAACGCAGTAAGGGTGATGGTGAGCATGAAGTTAAAGGAAGCGGTCTTGAGTGGACAATCTTTAGGCCTTCAGTCATCTTTGGCGCGCAAGACCAATTCATTAATCTGTTTTCAACCTTAACAAAATGGCTGCCAGTGTTGCCTCTAGCCAATTGTGAGGCTCAATTCCAACCAGTCAGCGTAGACGATGTGGCTGATGCGTTTGTAAAGTCTATCAAGATGCCCCAGACAATTCATCAGTCATATGATTTAGTCGGACCTACCGTGTATACGATGAAAGAGATTGTCTCTTTTGCAGCCCGTAAAGCACAAACTGCTTGCGCCATTGTTCCAGTGCCTGCATTTGTAGGTCGTTTGCAGGCTTTGGCGTTTGAGTTTTTGCCCATGCCGACATTGATGTCACGTGACAATATTGCCTCTATGCAGTTGCCCAATATTCTGCCAGTCAATAGACAAGATGCATTAGTAGAAGTATTTGGTATTAATCGACGCAGCTTAGAAGGCATGAAGTAAGCAAATGAAGATCTACGCTGTTGGCGGCGCCATTCGCGATACGCTCATGGGTTTACCCATGCACGATATCGACTATGTGGTCGTTGGCTCTAGCGTAGATGAAATGCTTGCCAAGGGATTTCGTCCAGTGGGGAAAGATTTTCCAGTATTCCTTCACCCTGAAACTCAGGCTGAATATGCCCTGGCTCGGACAGAGCGAAAAACTGGCAAGGGCTATAAAGGATTTTTGTTTCATGCAGATCCTGCTGTTACCCTCGAGCAGGACTTAGAGCGTCGCGACTTAACAATCAATGCCATGGCGCAAGAAGTCGCTGCTGACGGCAAGCTTATTGGTTCTGTTATTGATCCTTATAACGGCCAACGAGATCTTGCTGAAAAAGTATTTCGTCATGTGTCAGATGCTTTTGCTGAAGACCCATTACGTTTACTGCGGATCGCTCGCTTTGCTGCTCGCTTCCCTGAATTTATTGTCGCCGATGAAACCATGACGGCATTAAAGGCGATTGTGGAGTCAGGCGAGTTAAATGCTTTATCACCAGAACGTATTTGGCAAGAGCTTGCAAGAGGGTTGGTTGCAAGCAGGCCTATGCGAATGTTTCAGGTGCTATTGGATACTGGTGCCGCTAAAATAATTCTTTCTTCATCAGTAGTGGTGGATCTGCAGAAAGAGCCGTCTCGCGAAAACCTCATGGCACATCTTCATGAAACCCCTGCTAATTTAGAGAGTCGTTGCGCTGTTGTGTTGATGAATACACCTGCTAGTGAAATTCGTTCTTGGTCTGAGTGTGTGCGCATGCCCATCGAGGTACGTGACTTTAGCGAAATCTTTAGCGAATTGAATGTGTTCATCAGTAAAAATCCTCATGGCGTCTACCAAGTAGTAGATGTCCTCTCTTGGTTCAATCGCGCTGATGTGTGGCGCAAGCCGGATCGCGCTCAAGCGCTGTTAGATCTTATGAATAGAATTGGTCTGAATGTATCCGGATTGATTAAGGCTATGCAACAAGCGCAGGCTTTGAACCCAGCAGACATTATTGCTGGGCTGGCTGCTGAAGACCGCTCTAATGGCGAAAGAATCCGCAGTGCAGTTGAAACCGCAAGGCTTGCAGCAATTACTGTAGCGCTACATTAAAGTCTATTTCTGCCTCTAAGGCCTGGAAGGTCCTCAAGAACATATCCTGGTAGCAGGGCATCTAGCTTCTTTGAAAAAGCAAACGCTTTAAATAGTTCACCCATCTCTGCTTCTGAAAGCAACTTTTGTAACGAGTTGGAGATTGGCAAGAAAGTTTCTGGATTGCTTGGATCGCCAATTTCTAGGGCGATATCTCCGATACCGGCATCCAGCAGAAAGGCTGCTTGATTAGTGAGGTAGACGTCATCAACATTCTCTGCAAGTGCGCTTCTGGCAATCTGTGCCCACTCCACGTGGGTTGTTAAGTCGCATAAGCCAGGTAAATAAAAAGGATCTTGAATAGCATGATGACGATGATGGGCCATCAGAGTGCCTTCAATTCTTTGTGGGTGGTAGTACTCGCTCTCTGGAAAGCCATAATCGAAGGTGAGAAATAAACCAGCATCTAATTGTTTGGCAATCTGGCGAATCCAAGCATTTGCTTGTGGGTGTAATTCGGTGACATAGCCTTCTGAGAAATTTCCACTCAGAAGACTCTCTGGCAGCAAGGCCTGCTCAACGGGCTTACCAGTTTTCCAAAAGAATTTATCTTCGGCAAAGCTCACTCCATACCAATACCAAAAGCCATTTTGGTAAATGATGGCGTCACAGGGAATTGCATCAATCACTTCATTGGCGAGAATGACGCCTTTAAAGTTCTCTGTTAGGGAGCTCAACCAAGAGCATTTTGTGGAGAGCTCAAGTTCTGCTGCAAGCTTATGAAGTCGTTCCTGCTGTCTTTGGGTTAGATCTGGTGAGATCTCAATAATGTCGTAGCCATCTAGCTGGAAACCAAGGTCGTTTAGTCGAGTCAGAATGGACTCGGCCAATTTGCCGGTGCCTGCGCCAAACTCTAGAATCTTAGCGGGAAGGCCTTGAGCCTTGAGCCCCTCGAGGACTGGCAGGATGGTGGAAACAATTGCAGCCCCGAACAGAGGGCTGAGCTCAGGGGCTGTTGTGAAATCTCCGCCTGCTCCAAGTTTGTGGGCCCCGGCACTGTAATACCCCATTCCCGGCTCATATAAGGCCATTTCCATATAACGAGAAAAGGCGATCCAGCCGCCTTGGGATGCAATTTCAGTGGCAATTTTGCTGCCTAGGAGCTTGCTATGCTCCATTTCAAGGCTGGTCAAGGTAATATCCATAGCTCGCTAGTCTAAGAGAATTTAATTGAACCCTAGTTCAACTTCCCCATCCAAGCAAAATAAAGCGGTTTTAGTGACCGGTGCAGCTAAGCGCCTGGGTCGTGAAATTGCTTTGCAGTTTGCCCGTCAAGGGTGGGATGTTGCTATTCATTATGGGCGATCTGAGGCTGAAGCCCAGGAGACAGTAGCTCAGATTCAGAAGCTAGGGCGGACGGCGCAAGCATTTCAGGCAAATTTGGCAAATGAAGCAGAAGTCACAGTACTCTTTGCTGCAGTGGCGAGTCAATTTTCTGGCCTGCATTGTGTAGTGAATAACGCTTCGATTTTTGAGTATGACCGCGCTAACTCCGATTCCAAATTGACCAGTAAAAGCTTGCAAGAACATATGCAGGTGAATGTAGTCACGCCAATTCTATTGGCCCAATTAATGTTCGAAACGCAAAAAAATAATGTAAAAAATAGCGATGATGAATCACTGCCCTCCGTCATCCAATTACTCGATCAGAAACTCATTAATCTCAATCCCGATTATTTGTCATACACCTTATCTAAGGCGGCATTGTTGACCTCGGTCGAAGTCTTGGCCATGGACTTTGCTCCTTACTTACGTGTAGTCGGTTTAGCCCCAGGAATTTCTCTGCCATCGGGCGACCAAACACAAGCGGGGTTTTCTAAGGCGCATCAGATGACGCCTTTAGGAAAATCATCTACACCGGTTGATATTGCAAAGGCTGCTGTATTTTTAGCGGAGGCAAGCGCAATTACCGGCACTACTTTGTATGTCGATGGCGGTCAGCATCTTTTATCTTCATCACGCGATGTGATGTTTAAAACACCCTAATAAAGCAACTATTTATGCACGCTATTCTTTCTCATCCTGCTTTAGTTGATTGTCGCCGTTTGTTCTTGCGCGACTATGAGATCTACATCAATATCGGTGTACATGATTTTGAGAAGAAGGCAGAACAACGCGTGATTCTGAATGTCGATTTATATATTCCGCTGGCAATGAATACCCCAAGCCAGGATCAGTTGGATGAAGTGGTTGATTATGACTTTATGCGTGAAACCATTAAGGCGCGGGCCTCGCAGGGGCATATTCATTTACAAGAAACCTTTTGCGATGATATCGTGACGGCAATGTTGGTCCATCCAAAAGTGTTGGCTGCGCGCGTCAGCACTGCCAAGCCCGATGTATATCCTGATTGCCATTCAGTCGGCGTTGAAGTATTTCGAATGAAACCAATTTAATTTTTTATGACTGATACTCGCAAAACCGTCTTTGAAGAAAACAAGCTCGAGAAGAAATTGTGTCGCTTAGTTGGTCAAGCTATTGGTGACTTTGGCATGATCGAGGATGGCGACAAAGTCATGGTCTGTGTATCGGGTGGTAAAGATAGTTACGCCATGCTCGACATCCTCTTGAAGTTGCGTGAGCGTGCGCCAATCCATTTTGAAATCGTTGCCGTCAATTTAGATCAGAAGCAACCAAACTTTCCTGCAGAAATTTTGCCTAACTATTTAAAGAATTTGGGTGTGCAGTTTCATATTGAGAACCAGGATACTTATAGCATTGTGAAGCGTGTTATTCCAGAAGGTAAAACTACTTGTGGATTATGTTCACGTTTGCGTCGTGGCATCTTGTATCGCGTTGCTGACGAATTAGGCGCAACCAAGATTGCATTGGGCCATCATCGCGACGACATCTTAGAAACGCTACTGTTAAACATGTTCTATGCTGGCAAGTTAAAAGCCATGCCACCTAAATTGCGTTCTGATGATGGCAAACATATCGTCATCCGTCCCCTGGCTTACGTACCAGAAAAATTGCTTGAGCGTTATGCCGCTGATATGAACTTCCCTATTATTCCGTGTGATTTGTGTGGCAGTCAGCCCAATTTACAGCGTGGCGCNATGAAGCAAATGCTACGTGAGTGGGAAAAGAAATATCCAGGGCGGGTCGAAAATCTATTCCGCTCCATGCATCACATCGTGCCTTCCCATCTCATGGATGGCGAGGCCTTTGATTTCCAAAATTTGGAGATCTCGACCGAGTTATCTGGTATTGCTGCTAGATCATCTGGTGATAAGGCAATTGATGAAGCCCAATTAGATGAATTAGCCTGCGGCACCATGATTCAAGGGATTTATAATTCCACCCTATGAACATCGTCATTTTGGCTGCGGGGCAAGGCAAGCGGATGAAATCCGCTTTGCCCAAAGTGCTTCAAACTCTAGCTGGGAAGCCTCTTCTACAGCATGTACTGACCACCGCATTATTCTTGCAGGGCAAGCAGGCTAAAACAGGGCCTATCGTTGTTGTTGGGCATGGCGCAGCTGATGTAAAAGAATTTATAGCAAATGCCAGCCAAGAAGACCCTAGCTTTGGCAAAGTGGCGACTGTGTTACAAGCCGAGCAAAAGGGAACCGGCCATGCTTTGTTGCAGGCTTTGCCCAAATTAGATGTGCAAGAGCCAACTTTGGTTCTTTATGGCGATGTCCCCCTCACTAGCAAAAAGACTTTAGCGAAGCTAGCCAAACTGGCTGATGGTATACGTGGTCAAGATTCTGCGTTGGCTCTACTGACACAAGATCTCACCAATCCTACTGGCTATGGTCGCATCGTGCGTGATGCTGATGGCTCAGTACGGGAGATTGTGGAGGAGAAAGACGCAACTCCCGCACAGAAGGCTATCAAAGAAATTAATACCGGCATCATGGTGTTGCCAACTAACGCATTGAAAAGGTGGCTCAAGGCATTACGTTCCAGTAATGCTCAAGGCGAGTATTACTTAACTGATGTGATTGCGATGGCGGTTAAAGATGGTGTGCCCATTCGTACAACGCAAGCAGACTATGAGTTTGAAACCATCGGCGTTAATAGTCGTGATCAGCTCGCAAGCTTGGAGCGCACCCATCAGCTCAACATCGCCAATCAATTAATGGATGCCGGCGT
>Ga0007860_1000067_pt1 | contig 11345 bp, 10 predicted proteins | sample CryBogCBH15Jul08_FD_54969 | JGI IMG/M metagenome (GOLD analysis project Ga0007860, IMG submission 54969) | Freshwater microbial communities from Crystal Bog, Wisconsin, USA - CBH15Jul08 | ecosystem: Environmental > Aquatic > Freshwater > Lake | place: Crystal Bog, Wisconsin, USA | collected...
TCCTACGTCTTGGGCGGTCGCGCTATGGAAATCGTTCATGATGGCCGTGACCTCGAGCGTTATATGCGCGAGGCTGTGAAGGTCTCGCATGATTCACCGGTATTACTAGATCGCTTCTTAAATGATGCGATTGAGTGCGATGTGGACTGTATTAGCGATGGCCAACAGGTCTTTATTGGCGGTGTGATGGAGCATATCGAGCAGGCTGGTGTTCACTCTGGTGACTCCGCATGCTCATTGCCACCATATTCACTTTCGGATGAGACCGTGGCGGAGATTAAGCGTCAGACCGCAGCCATGGCCAAAGGCTTAAACGTCATTGGCTTGATGAACGTGCAGTTTGCGATTCAGAATGTGGATGGCAAAGATGTGATCTTTGTTCTCGAAGTAAACCCACGCGCATCTCGTACTGTGCCGTTTGTGTCTAAAGCAACTGGCTTGCAACTAGCTAAGATTGCGGCGCGCTGTATGGTTGGGCAGACTTTAGAGCAGCAGGGCATCAAGACTGAGGTCAAGCCACCGTACTTCTCAGTGAAGGAGGCGGTATTCCCGTTCAATAAGTTCCCAGGCATCGATCCAATCCTTGGACCAGAGATGCGTTCTACCGGCGAGGTCATGGGTGTTGGTAAGACCTTTGGTGAGGCGCTCTTTAAATCCCAGCTAGGTGCTGGCATTAAGTTGCCTAAGAGCGGCACAGTGGTCTTAACTGTCAAAGACAGCGATAAGCCGAAAGCGGTTGAAGTGGCTAAGCTCTTGCATCAGTTGGGCTTCCCTATGGTTGCTACCAAAGGAACGGCAGCAGCGATTGAGGCTGCAGGCTTACCAGTTCGCGTAGTCAATAAAGTGAAGGATGGACGTCCTCATATTGTTGACTTGATCAAGAACGGGGAAATCTCTTTAGTCTTTACGACTGTGGATGAAACCCGTACTGCGATTGCTGACTCGCGCTCGATCCGTACTAGTGCACAAGCAAATAATGTGACCTATTACACAACGATCAGTGCCGCACGTGCCGTGATGGATGGATTGATGGCGTCTCAAGACGGTAGCAAAGACTCGCTTGAGGTCTATTCCTTACAAAATTTACATCGGACGCTCAATTAATCTAAAATCGAGTTTTCAACGCGCGATCTTGCGCATGAATCGTTATTTAGGTTAGGTTAGTAGTATGAGCTCAGTCCCGATTACCAAGCGCGGTGCAGAACTTCTGAAGGAAGAGCTGCACCGTCTTAAACACGTTGAACGTCCATCCGTCATCATTGCCATTTCTGAAGCACGCGCACAGGGCGATCTTTCTGAGAACGCTGAGTACGATGCTGCCAAAGAAAAGCAAGGCTTTATCGAGGGCCGTATTCAAGATCTAGAAGGCAAGCTGTCTGCTGCTCAAATTATTGATCCTGCATCTTTGGATGTAGAGGGCCGCATCGTTTTTGGCGCCACTGTCGAACTTGAGGATTTAGAAGACGGCACTAAATTTACCTACCAAATTGTTGGTGATGATGAAGCTGATATTGCTGTTAGTAAGATTTCGATTAGCTCTCCGATTGCTCGCGCTTTAATTGGCAAGGAAGAGGGCGATGTAGTAGCTGTTCAAGCCCCAGGTGGTAATCGTGAAGTAGAAATTCTTGCGGTGCGTTACATCTAATGCAACATCAGGGCTTGCAACGCATCTTCACTATTGTTGCTGGTCTTTGGGTTGGTGGATTTGTCACTGTTGCTTACTTGGTCACCCCCATTCTGTTCTCCACTTTAGGTGATCGCCAAGTTGCCGGCATTGTTGCTGGCAATATCTTTCGGGTTGAGGCCTATTTCAGCATTGCGCTCAGCCTTGTTCTCATGGTGACCGCCAACTTCTTAGTGTCTAAAGGTGAAAACGCATATCGGTTAATACGCTGGCTCTTACTGGCCATGCTCGCTTGTGCCATTAGCGCAGGCCTTGTGTTGATTCCCTGGATGAGTTCTTTAAGAGATCAGGCTAATGCTGACAGCATCTCTGTCATGGCTTCTTCCTCGGCAGCCTTGTTCTCNCGCTTACATGGCGTATCGAGNAGTCTNTTTGTGATTCAGAGTGTGTTGGGTATTGCTTTACTGTGGCGACTCACTAAGAAGTAATTCAAAAAAGTCATTCAACAAAGCATTAAAGAAGTAAGCAATCAANAAAACAAAAGCGCCCCGAGAGGCGCTTTTTAGTTGACTAAAACCATTTCTGGTTAAGAGCCAAGCAATTTCTTTTTGGTGCTACTCATGCGCACTTTACGTTTCTTGACAGGTGCTGGAGCAGCTGCAGCTTTTCTATAACCGGGTGATGACCAGCCAATCTTTGATTCAGCAGCATCTGCACGCAGAACTCTTTTCTTGGGCGCGGCTGTTGATGTTGTCTTGACTGCTGCGGCTCTAGCAAATGGAGATTTAGTGGCAGCAGAGCGGCGATCAGATCTTTCTGAAGTGCTGGTGCGAATACCATTTTTTGCCGACTCACGATTTGGTTGGCGTTTAGTGCGCGGTGCTTGCAAAGTTTTTTTAGTTTGCTTGCTAGATCTACCGAGTTTTGTGGATTCCACTTCAAGCTCATCCTTCGGTCTCCAGATGACAAGTAATTTGCCGATATGTTGAACGGGGGCGGCGTCGAGCTTGTCACAAAGTTCTTCGTAGATCGCAACGCGTGCTTCGCGATCATCACCAAAAACTCTGATCTTGATCAGACCATGATGGCTAATAGCGAGTTTGGCTTCTTTAATAACAGCTGGTGTCAGACCATCGTTACCAATCATGACAACTGGATTNAGGTCGTGGGCATCGCCTTTAAGGGTTTTGCGTTGTGTGGGGGTGATAGTAAGTGCGGTCATGGGCTCGATGATAGAGCATTGGAGTAGCTAAATTCCGGCTTTAAGGGCAACTTAGTGCGGTATTTACTGGCTTTTGAGTCGATTCCTTTTGCCTTACGAGGCGGAAACAGGGAAAATAGGCGGCGAAAGTGGGTAAGTTGTGGCAAAGAATAAATTCAATAAAAGTTGGTTACAGGATCATTTACAGGATCCCTATGTGAAGATGGCTCAAAAAGAGGGCTATCGCGCTAGGGCAGTCTATAAGCTCAGCGAGATTGATGAGGAAGATCATCTCATCAAGGCGGGCATGACCATCGTGGATCTGGGCAGCGCTCCAGGGAGCTGGTCTCAGTACGCTCGCAATCGTTTAACGGAGCTCGGCAAAAGCAACCCAAGATCGAATCTGGCAAGCCTGATGGCACCATTATTGCGATCGATATCTTGCCGATGGAAGATATCGCTGATGTGAGCTTTATCCAGGGTGACTTCCGAGAAGACGAGGGCTTGAAGGCGCTTGAGGCGCTTTTGCCGGTTGGCGCCAATGGTAAGGTTGATTTAGTGTTATCGGATATGGCCCCCAATCTCTCAGGAGTAGGCGTAGCAGATGCTGCACGGATGGCCTTTTTGGCCGAGATAGCGCTCGATTTTGCACTTGCGCATCTCAAGCCTGAAGGGGCTCTATTGATTAAGTGCTTTAACGGTAGTGGCTACAGTCAGATCGTTGAATCCTTCAAGAAAGGTCTTTAAGAATGTTGCCTCTAAAAAGCCCAAAGCTTCCAGGGCACGCTCTTCCGAAATCTTTTTGCTGGGCAGAAACCTAAAGTCACCCAAATAAGCGCCCAATAAGCTTCAATACCCACCTAAAACCTAGGGTTTATCAAATAAATATGCGATTAGGTCTTGAAAAAGCCTAGTAGTAGAATCAAATACTTAGGTATAGCAATTCGCTTTAACTCCCGGACCAATCCGGCAAAGGACTCAATTTGAACAGCAATATGTTCCAAAAAATCGGTGTATGGCTCATTGTGGGCCTCGTGCTGTTTACTGTTTTTAAGCAGTTTGATAAGCCCAAGGACCAGACTCAGGTCACCTATTCTCAATTCATGGACGATGCCAAAGCTGGCAAAGTCAAGCGTGTGGATGTGCAAGGTCGCACCCTACAAGTTACCCCAGCTGATGGCAATAAATATTCCATCATCTCCCCAGGAGATATTTGGATGGTTGGTGACTTGATGAAGTTTGGCGTTCAGGTCACTGGTAAAGCAGAAGACGAACCAAACATGTTGGTATCTGCTTTGTATTACCTCGGACCAACCTTATTGATTATTGGTTTCTGGTTCTTCATGATGCGTCAGATGCAAGGCGGCGGAAAAGGCGGGGCATTCTCCTTTGGTAAATCTAAAGCGCGCTTGATTGATGAAAATAGTAATACCATTACTTTTGCTGACGTTGCAGGTTGCGATGAAGCTAAAGAAGAAGTCTTTGAGTTAGTCGAGTTCTTAAAGGATCCACAGAAATTTCAGAAGCTTGGTGGACGCATTCCACACGGCGTATTACTCGTAGGCCCTCCAGGTACCGGTAAGACTTTGATTGCCAAGGCAATTGCTGGCGAAGCTAAAGTGCCTTTCTTCTCAATCTCCGGTTCTGATTTCGTAGAAATGTTTGTTGGTGTCGGTGCATCTCGCGTACGCGATATGTTTGAGAACGCCAAGAAAAATTCACCTTGCATCATCTTTATTGATGAGATCGATGCAGTCGGTCGTCATCGTGGCGCCGGTATGGGCGGCGGTAATGATGAGCGCGAACAAACTCTGAATCAAATGTTGGTGGAGATGGATGGTTTTGAAAGCAATAGCGGCGTCATCGTTGTTGCTGCAACCAACCGTTCAGATGTCTTGGATAAAGCCTTGTTACGCCCAGGTCGTTTTGACCGTCAAGTACACGTAGGTTTGCCAGACATTCGTGGTCGTGAGCAGATTCTGCAAGTGCATATGCGCAAAGTGCCTATTGATCCTGATGTAGATGCAGCAGTACTGGCACGCGGTACTCCAGGTTTCTCGGGCGCTGACTTAGCTAATCTCGTTAATGAATCCGCTTTGTTTGCTGCTCGTCGCAATAAACGCGCAGTCGATATGAAAGACTTTGAAGACGCAAAAGACAAGATCTATATGGGTCCTGAGCGTAAGTCTGCAGTGATGCGTGAAGAAGAGCGTCGTAATACGGCGTATCACGAGTCTGGCCATGCGGTTGTGGCAAAAGTCTTACCTAAGGCTGATCCCGTTCATAAAGTGACCATCATGCCGCGCGGTATGGCATTGGGCGTTACTTGGCAGCTTCCAGAATTTGATCGCGTGAACCTCTACAAAGATCGCATGTTGGAAGAGTTGGCCATTTTGTTTGGTGGTCGTGCTGCTGAGGAGTTGTTCTTGCATTCCATGAGTACTGGCGCATCCAATGACTTTGAGCGCGCTACAAAAATGGCTCGTGACATGGTGACGCGTTACGGTATGAGTGATAGCTTGGGAACGATGGTCTATGTTGATACCGAATCAGAAAGTATCTTCGGTCGCAACAGCACTAAGACTGTTTCTGAGTTGACTCAGCAAAAAGTGGACGCTGAAATTCGTTCGTTGATTGATAGTCAGTACGCCTTGGCTAGATCTATCCTGGAACAGAATCGTGACAAGGTTGAGGCTATGGTGGCTGCTTTACTGGAATGGGAAACCATTGATGCAGGGCAGATCACCGACATCATGGAAGGTCGTCCGCCACGCATACCGCCACCACCACCTGCAACGCAGTTTGGTAACTCTGCCGGTACCCCAGGTCCAGCGGCAGGTAGTGCACCAGCGACTGCCTAAACCCAGTCTCTTGGTATGGTGAATACAAATCTGCCCGCAACATGGCGTTGCGGGCGTTTTCTTTTTGATTTTAGTAAACGCAAGCGCCCATTAGTGATGGGTATTCTCAATGCCACACCAGATTCATTTTCTGATGGCGGTAAATTCAGAACAGCAACAGATGCAATCGCTCAAGCAGAATTGATGATCAAGAGCGGTGCCGACATAATTGATATTGGTGGTGAATCAACGCGGCCCGGAGCAACACCCGTTGCCCTGCAAGAAGAGTTAGATCGCGTGTTGCCAGTGATTGAAGCGCTCAAACATTGCGGAGTGGCTTTATCCATCGATACCTATAAAGCAGAGACAATGCGTCAAGCTTTAAGAGCTGGTGTTGATTGCGTCAATGATATTTGGGCACTGCGCCAAGAGGGTGCCATCAACTCAGTTTTGGAAAGTAGTGATTGCGGTATCGTTCTCATGCATATGCAACGTGATCCCGTGACAATGCAATTTAATCCTGAATACAAAGATGTCGTGACTGAAGTGATTGCCTTTTTGCAAGAGCGAACCGACAGTCTGATGGATGTGGGTATAGATAAAGATCGTATTGCGATCGATCCTGGTTTTGGGTTTGGTAAAAGTCTCGAACATAACCTGCAAATGCTCGCCCATTTTGACTTATTCTTAAAACTCAACTATCCAGTCTTGGCGGGGGTTTCACGAAAGTCGATGTTGGGCAAAGTCACCGGAAAAGAAACCAATGAGCGTGTTGCTGCCAGTATTGCGGCTGCCGTGATGGCGGCCGATCGTGGCGCCAAGATTGTCAGAGCGCATGACGTGTCTGAGACAGTAGATGCCTTAAAGCTCTGGGAAGCGATTCAGTTCTAAGAGTCAAAACCAACATAGCCAACTAAATACTCACAAGTTTTATAATTAACCCATGAAAAAACAATACTTTGGCACTGATGGTATCCGCGGGGAAGTAGGGCAGTTTCCGATTGTTCCGGAGTTCATGACCCGTCTTGGTTATGCTGCTGGCAAAGTATTAACGCGTGACGCGAAACCTGGTGAGCGCTGCAAGATTCTGATTGGCAAAGATACTCGTGTTTCAGGATATTTATTGGAGGCTGCCTTAGAGGCTGGCTTTGCTGCTGCTGGTGTAGATGTCATGCTGTGCGGCCCTATTCCAACGCCAGGTGTTGCATATCTCACGAAGGCTTTACGTTTATCTGCTGGCTTGGTGATTTCAGCTTCGCACAATCCTTATCAAGATAACGGTATCAAGTTTTTCTCAGCCAATGGTGATAAGTTATCGGATGATTTTGAGTTAGCCATTGAAGCTGAACTAGAAAAGCCGATGGGTTGCGTGAGCTCAAAAGAGTTGGGTAAGGCGTTTCGTCTGGATGATGCGGCTGGTCGCTATATTGAGTTTTGTAAATCCACTTTTCCTGGAGATCTCAATCTTAAAGGTTTGAAGTTGGTAGTCGACTGTGCCAATGGTGCCGCGTATCACACTGCGCCTCCGGTATTTCATGAGTTGGGTGCCGAAGTAATTTCCATTGGTGTGAGCCCAGATGGTCGCAATATTAACGATGGCTGCGGCGCGACAGCACCGGCTGCGCTGATTGCTAAAGTCAAAGAAGTTGGGGCTGATCTCGGTATCGCTTTGGATGGTGATGCTGATCGCCTGCAAATGGTAGATGCCACTGGCAGATTATTTAATGGTGATGAGCTCCTCTATGTTCTCGCCAAGGACCGCATTGCTCGGGGTCAAGCATTGGGNGGAGTNGTGGGNACCCTGATGACGAATTTAGCTGTAGAGAACGCCATTAAGGGCTTGGGTATCGGATTTGAGCGTGCCAAGGTGGGTGACCGTTATGTATTGGAAGTGCTCAAACAAAAAGGTTGGATCATTGGCGGCGAAGGATCCGGCCACTTGTTATGCCTAGATCAACACTCCACTGGCGATGGCACGATTGCAGCACTTCAGGTCTTAGCTGCCATGAGTCAAAACAAGCAAAGTCTGGCCCAATTACTCGATTCAGTCAAAATCTTTCCGCAAGTGCTGCTCAATATCAAATTTAAGGCTGGTTACGACTGGAAGTCTGACGAAGCCCTCAATAAGCAGATCGCCAAAGTTGAATCAGAGCTTAAAGATGTTGGCAGGGTCCTCATTAGGACATCTGGCACAGAGCCCGTCCTGCGGGTGATGGTGGAAACAAAAGACGCTGATNCTGCCATGAAAGCAGCTAAGAGCATCGCTGATTTAGTCCCAACAGCGCACTAAAAATAATTCCTAAGTTATTGAATGGATTGAATTTTATAAACTTTAACTAGACTGTCATAAAAGGGTCACATACGAATCGTATTGTCTTGGTATTGCATTCATTTGGCATACCTACAAGGACTCATATATGAAACTCGTAATCAAACAAGTTTTACTCGCAAGTGCAGTGGCGGTGTCGTTATCAACAGGCGCAATGGCAGCCGAGATGACTGGTGCTGGCTCCTCATTTATTTACCCAGTTTTAGCTAAATGGGCTGAGGCCTATAAAGCCAAATCAGGCAATAGCTTGAACTATCAGTCTATTGGCTCTGGCGGTGGTATTAAGCAAATTAAAGCAAAAACAGTCGATTTTGGTGCGACTGATGCCCCATTGAGTTTTGAAGAGTTAGAAGCTGGCGGCATGGTTCAGTTTCCAGCAATTATTGGCGGTGTAGTGCCAGTAGTGAATATTGATGGCATCAAGCCAGGCCAGTTAAAACTATCTAGTGATGTTTTGTCAGATATTTTCCAAGGCACCCTGACTAACTGGAATGACAAGCGCATTGCCTTGTTGAATCCAGGTTTGCAGATTCCTGNGGGCGATATTACTGTGGTTACTCGTGCTGATGGTTCTGGTACAACAGCTATCTTTACGAATTATCTCTCTAAAGTAAATAAGAGCTGGAAAGATGCAGTAGGTTTTGGTGCTGCTGTAAAGTGGCCGGCTGCCTCTACTGTTAGCGGCAAAGGTAATGAAGGCGTTTCAGCTAACGTAACACGCATCAAGAATTCCATTGGTTATGTAGAGTATGCATATGCTAAGAAAAACAATATGAGCTATACCNNGATGANNAATGCTGAAGAGAAGTTTGTTGAGCCATCAGCCNCTTCATTCGCTGCGGCTTCTGCTGGTACAGATTGGNCTAAGTTCCCAGGCATGAATACTTTTATTACTAATGCTCCTGGTGCTAACTCTTGGCCTATCACTGGCGCTACATTNGTTGTTGTTTACAAAAAGCCAGAGAACAAAGCAAATGCTGCTGAAGTATTAAAATTCTTTGATTATGGTTTCAAGGACGGCAAGAAAATGGCTGCAGATTTAGATTATGTAGCAATGCCTGATAAAACGACTGATTTCATTCGCAAGAGTGTCTGGTCGCAAGTGCAGGCTAAGTAATCCTGAATTCTTCAAAGCTGGCCCCAAATATTTTTGGGGCCTTTTTTCTTAATTTTTCGTAAAAGTGATTATGAACTCTTCGGCCTCTCTGAATCTGTCAAGTGCCAAGGCAATCAGAATTGCTCGCAAGCAGCGTATTCAAGATTTTCTGTTTCATGCGGTTACGCAATTCTTCTCACTGTTAGTGCTCTTTGCTCTGATGGGAATCATTGTTTCATTGTTTATCAATGCTGGTCCTGCTTTCAATGAGTTTGGCATTGGATTTTTCTTTGACAATGAATGGGACATTATTAATGGCAAGTTTGGCGGTCTGATTGCAATTTATGGAACCTTGCTTTCCTCTGTGATTGCATTGGTCATTGCAGTTCCTCTCAGTTTTGGCATTGCAGTATTTCTAACGGAGATTTGCCCTGGGTATTTGAAGCGCCCCTTGGGCACGGCGATTGAATTATTGGCAGCTGTGCCATCCATCATTTATGGCATGTTTGGCCTTTTTGTGTTTGCACCCATTTTTGGTGACTATATTGAGCCAGCACTTCAGGTAACTTTAGGAAAAATTCCCTTTTTAGGTATTTTATTTTCTGGCCCCACTAACGGCATCGGTATGTTGTGTGCCGGTTTAATTCTGGCAATGATGATTCTCCCGTTCATTGCCTCCGTCATGCGCGATGTATTTGAGATTGTTCCCCCTGTTTTAAAAGAGTCAGCCTATGGCATCGGCTGCACTACTTGGGAGGTGGTTAGTAATATTGTGCTGCCATACACCAAGACTGGTGTGATTGGTGGCGTAATGCTAGGATTGGGTAGAGCCTTGGGTGAAACGATGGCTGTAACTTTTGTGATCGGCAACGCCAGCAGAATTTCACCATCCTTATTTGCCCCTGGCAGTTCGATTGCCTCTACTTTGGCCAATCAATTTGGCGAGGCTGAGGTTGGCCTCCACTTCTCCTCATTATTTGCCTTAGGCTTGGCGCTGTTTTTTATTACATTTGTTGTTTTGGCTTTAGCAAAATGGATGCTGATTCGGATGGAGAAGAGTCAGGGAGTTAAGACATGAGTCAGATAGTTAATATTGATCAAGCAGTGTTTGCTAAACGTAAAAGCACCAATAAAATTGGCCTTATTCTTTCCTCGTTCGCGATGGTATTGGGCATGGTTTTCCTGATTTGGATTTTATCCGTGTTGTTTATTAAGGGCTTCTCGGCTATTAATCTCAATATGTTTACGCAAAGCACTCCTGCACCAGGCACAGAGGGCGGTGGTTTAGCAAATGCAATAGTTGGTAGCTTGATGTTGATTCTTAGTTGTACATTAATTAGTACTCCAGTTGGAGTTTTGGCTGGCTTATATCTATCAGAATATGGCGATAGAAGTCGGATAGCTGGGGTCACACGATTTGTGACCGATATTATGTTGTCCGCGCCTTCTATTGTGATTGGCTTATTTGTCTATGCGCTTTTTGTTGCACAAGTAAAGCATTTTTCAGGTTGGGCGGGAACTATTGCTTTGGCTTTAATTGCAGTACCGGTAGTAGTTCGAACAACTGAAAATATGTTGCGTCTAGTTCCAGGTAGTTTGCGCGAAGCAGCTTATGCATTGGGTGCACCAAAGTGGAAGGTAGCCTTTATGATTACCTTAAGAGCGGCACAGAGCGGCATTATGACTGGCATCTTGTTGGCCTTAGCCCGTATTAGCGGTGAGACAGCGCCATTGCTATTTACCGCCTTAAATAACCAGTTCTTTTCAACTAATATGAATGCGCCAATGGCAAATTTGCCAGTGACTATTTTCCAGTTTGCTATGAGCCCTTACGATAATTGGGTCAGTTTGGCGTGGGGTGCTTCGTTATTGATTACATTTGCTGTATTGGGCTTAAATATTTTAGCTCGAGTAGTGTTCCGCGAAAAGGTACAGGCATGATGGCCAATATGAAAACAATGTTTGACTTAAATCAGATCGATAGTCAAGGGGGTAGTGTGAACGTCGCAACTAATGGGCAGCCGATAGCTGCTAAGAACGCAATTGAGGTGCGTGACTTAAACTTTTTCTACGGATCCTTCCAGGGCCTAAAAAATATTAACTTGGATATCGAAGAGGGTAAGGTCACTGCGTTTATCGGACCTTCAGGATGTGGCAAGTCGACCTTATTGCGTACTTTGAATCGTATGTATGACCTCTATCCTGGTCAGCGTGCAGAAGGTGAAATTAATTTTTATGGCCAAAATATTTTGGAG
>Ga0007860_1000070_pt1 | contig 11178 bp, 10 predicted proteins | sample CryBogCBH15Jul08_FD_54969 | JGI IMG/M metagenome (GOLD analysis project Ga0007860, IMG submission 54969) | Freshwater microbial communities from Crystal Bog, Wisconsin, USA - CBH15Jul08 | ecosystem: Environmental > Aquatic > Freshwater > Lake | place: Crystal Bog, Wisconsin, USA | collected...
GTAATACATTGACCGGTTGGGTGCGCGAGCAACTCCTTCGGTGACATTGCGCGAGCGTTCATTGAGGCGTTTCATGCGGTAATTACTCCAGAAAAGGGATTTGTCGAAAGGCTCTATTGTGCCGTGAGAAAGGGCTTGCTGTACCCCACGTAGATCAAGATGCTTCTCGTTTAAATATTGCACTGCAATATTTAGTGACTTAAAAAGTACCTATTTCTTTGATATTGTTGAGTAAATATTAGCTATAAGGCTAATATCCTTCAAAAAACAACTGCAGTACATTGGCACATCTATTAATTTTTTCTTTGAATTCAATGACAAAATCTGCCGGCCATATCTATTTAGTTGATGATGATGAGTCCATGCGGACCTCATTGACCAGAATGTTGCGTGAAGTTGGCTATATGGTTGAAGACCACTCGTCTGCACTGACATTTCTAGAAAAGTCTATTCCGGTTTCACCTGCTGTGATCTTGCTCGATATGCAGATGCCAGACATGACTGGGCTCGATCTTCAGGAGAAATTGCTGCAATTAGGGCGTAAAACGCCGATTGTGTTTGTTAGCGGCCAGAGCCACCCCCATCAGATTGTTAAGGGCCTGAAGAAGGGCGCATTGGATTTTCTCTTCAAACCCTTTAACTTGGAAGACTTGCTCAAAGCAGTTGCAGAGGCAATAGATTTTGATCGACGTCAACTCAAGCGTGTTTCCCAGGATGTGGAAACTAAGAAGGACTACGCAAACCTCACGCCACGTGAGAAGGAGGTTTGCTCATGGCTGGTCCAAGGCCTTCTCAATAAGGATATCGCCGTAAAACTGGGTACTACCGATGCGACGATCAAGGTTCATAAAGCAAGGGTAATGGACAAAATGCACGTCGATTCGGTGCAAACATTGGTTAAGAAGTTCCTTGAATCTGATTTGGGTGACCTAGAGCTGGACTAATCAGAAGTTAGCTCTTAGGTGAATTGGTGTAATGGTAGATAAGTACTAATATCCGTATTAGCATTAATATTTCAAGCTAGATCAATGGCTTGCACATTAAGCTGGCAATATATTTTTGAGACTGAGTAAGTGAATCCAAAATCTAAGCTGCCCGAGATTCGAAATGGGGCCTTTACTAAGGCCCGGGAAAAGCTTGGTTTAAGTATTAAAGATTTGGCAGGTCAAGCATGTCTTTCTAAGCACCAAATAGAGCAAATTGAAAATGGTGAAATGGGTTCCTTCTATGGCGCTCAGATTAAAGTGACTGCCGCTAAAAAAGTAGCAAAGCTTTTAGGGCTCAGTGAAGAAGATGCATTCAATCACGGCGAAGTTGTCGAACTCAAAAAAGAAATCGCTGCGATACCAGAAGAGCCTAAAAAATTAGTGGTGGCGGAGACAAAACAAAACCAAGAGCCAGAGCAAAAACAAAACATCAAAGCAACTCCAGTAAAGGCGGCCTTTACTTTTTCTGCNCTTGGGGCATCGAACCCAAAACAGCCTCCAAAGAAGCGCCTCTTTATTTGGNTCAGTTTGATTGCGGTAGTAGTGTTTTCTGTTGTGAANTTGCGCCCACTTTTTTTCCCCGAAAANCCAGAAGAAATCATTGTTGTTAAAGAGGAAATTATTGAGCAACCTATTGNCGATGCAAAAGTTTCTGAGACCGTTCCCGCNCCTACCTCAGCNCCTGTCATAGCCGCTGCCCCTGTGCCAGCCCAGGTGACCAATGATGTTCCTGCAAATGCAGAGGCTTGCCCCGTAGCAGATGCAATAGTGCCAAGTTACAAACCTTTGTCACCTAGAAAGCCAGCTGATCTGGTCTATGTGCAGTCCAAAACAAAGCAGGTCGTTTGCGTAGTGGATGCTTCAGGTAAGACTCAAAATAAAACAATCGATCCCAATTTGGGAGCATCTTTTTATGGAACTCCACCCTTTAAGGTTTTGAGCTCAGGGCTCGCCCAGGTGGATGTCTATTTTCAGGGGGCTAAAGTGCGCCCTGCAAACTTAGATGGTAAAACCATTTTGTTGGAGGCGGGTGACATCAGTCAGCCCGCGGCCCCTACGGATTCTGGGTTCCGCTAAATTCTTAAACAGCTGATTCGTTGGTTTCACCAGTACGAATACGAATAGCCTGCTCAATTGGGCTAACAAAAATCTTGCCATCTCCAATTTTGCCAGTGTGAGCAGCTTTTGTAATCGCTTCAATCGCAGCATCAACGAGATTGCCGGGTACGACCACTTCCACTTTTACCTTAGGCAAAAAGTCGACGACGTATTCGGCGCCGCGATAGAGCTCGGTATGCCCCTTTTGACGTCCAAAGCCCTTTACTTCAGTAACGGTAAGGCCGGTAACGCCCACTTCCGCCAAAGCTTCGCGAACTTCATCCAGTTTGAACGGTTTAATGATTGATGTAATGAGTTTCATGTAATTCCCCTTAATCCAGTAATCATACCTAGAACTGACCCACTTGCCAAAAAGAAGGCGCCTGAGCCGCTATTTAGCTATATTTAGGCTCTAAAGCGAGATGTAATAGGGTAGCGCCAATCGCGGCCAAAGGCACGCGTAGTGACTCTCACGCCAGGCGGTGCTTGGCGACGCTTGTATTCATTGAGTTTAATGAGGCGAGTGACCTTTTCAACGCTTTCAGGATCAAAGCCGGCGGCAATGATTTGCTCGATGGATTGATTCTGTTCCATATAGCGCTCAACGATCCCATCGAGCACTTCATAAGAGGGAAGACTGTCTTGGTCTTTTTGGTCGGGACGTAATTCAGCGGATGGCGCGCGCGTCAGAATGCGCTCCGGAATGATTGGAGCAATGCTATTGCGATAGGCGCACAAGCGATAGACTAAAGTTTTGGCAATATCTTTGATCACCGCAAAGCCACCGGCCATATCGCCGTAAAGAGTGCAGTAACCAACGGCCATTTCACTCTTGTTGCCAGTAGTTAAGACCAGACGACCTGTTTTATTAGAGAGTGCCATCAGTAGGGTGCCACGCACACGAGCCTGAATATTCTCTTCAGTGGCATCGATCTTTAAGCCTTTAAATTGCTCGGCCAGGGCTCTCTCAAAGGCATCTACAGGCTCGCTAATCGGAATTTCGTCATATTGAACATTCAAGTTCTTAGCCATCTCGCGCGCATCAATCCATGAGATATCAGCCGTATAGCGGGAGGCCATCATGACAGTGCGCACCTTGTCTGCACCTAAGGCATCGACTGCAATCGCTAATACCAAAGCGGAGTCAACGCCACCAGATAAACCAATGATGACGCCAGAAAAACCATTTTTTTGAATATAGTCACGCACACCCAACACAAGGGCTTGATAGGCTTGAGCTTCAACGCTGAGTAGTGAAGTGATGAAGCCTTTTTCTAACTCACCTTGACTGTCAAGATTGACAAAGCCAAGTGCACTTTCAAATTGCGGCATAGCCATTGCTAGCTCGCCTTTGGAATTGAGCGCGAATGAACCACCATCAAAGACCAACTCATCTTGACCGCCAACAGCGTTCACATAGATCAGCGGCATTTTGGTCAGGGCAATATGTTGGCGCAACACTTCAATGCGTAATGCTTCCTTTTGCAAATGGTAAGGAGAGGCATTGGGTACGAGTAGCACTTGAGCACCTGCGCTATGGGCCTGTTTTGCAGGACCTGCATGCCACGCATCTTCACATAGAATCAGCCCATATTGAATGCCATCGCATTCGAAGACACAAGCTTGATTGCCGGGAACAAAGTAGCGGACTTCGTCAAACACTTCGTGATTAGGCAGCTCTTGTTTTGCATAGCCCGCAATCACTTTGCCATCACGCAGGACGGAGGCGAAGTTTTGTAAACCAGCGGATGTTTTTTGAGGGTGACCGACAATGACTGTAAGACCCGCAAAGCTTGCAAGCTCCAGCATCAATGTATCGAGTTGCTGCTGAGCTGCATGAATAAAAGCGGGGCGCAACAATAAATCTTCTGGGGGGTAGCCAGTGAGCGAGAGCTCTGGCGTTAGAACAAGTTTGGCGCCTTGTTTAAAGGCATTTTCTGCTGCTTGGAAAATGAGCTGCGCATTCCCTGCCAAATCACCCAGCAGTGGGTTGATTTGGGCTAGGGCGATTTTTTGCGAGCTCACTCCCAATTACAAAGCCTTTGATAATAAATATATGTACAAATTACTGATGTGCTTTGTTGTAACGCTCGATGCCTTCCAGAATTTCTGTATGGGCATCAGCAACACCAAACCAACCATTTATTTTTACCCACTTACCTGGCTCAAGATCTTTGTAGTGCTCAAAGAAATGTTGGATTTGGTTTAAACGTAATGGGTTGATATCTTCTGGTTTTTGCCAATGTGTGTAGATTGGCAAAATTTTATCTTCTGGAACGGCCAACAATTTTGCATCTTGACCGGCTTCATCTTCCATCTTCAGTAGGCCAATTGCACGGCAACTGACTACAACACCTGGAATAAGTGGGAATGGGGTGATCACGAGAACGTCAACCGGATCTCCATCGCCAGCAATCGTCTTATTGATGTAGCCATAGTTGCAGGGATAGTGCATTGCAGTACCCATGAATCGGTCAACGAAAATAGCGCCACTTTCTTTATCCACCTCATACTTGATTGGATCCGCATTCATTGGGATTTCAATGATGACGTTGAAGCTTTCAGGGATCTTTTTACCTGGTTTGACGTTGTCAAGACTCATACATACTCCGAATAGTGATTGGTAAATACCCTGATCCTAGTAAGGGCCCAGAGTAGTGATTCTGCTACATACTTATAAAGCTTATTNACTCTAGTTTAAAGCTTTCAGAAACCAGATCTGCATAGGCGCTAGAAACAAAACATTAAAAAATTAAATTTTAGGGAGTTCAAGCATGAGTAACGTCACTTTAGGCTTGTATTTTGCCTTGGCTTGTGGTGTCCTGGCCGTGATTTACGGTTTTGTGATGCGCGGCTGGATTTTGAGGCAAGATGCCGGTAATGCCAAGATGCAAGAAATTGCAGGGGCAATTCAGCAGGGCGCAGCAGCTTATTTATCGCGCCAATATAAAACCATCGCCGTTGTCGGAGTCGTTCTGACAATCTTAATAGCCCTCTTTTTGGACTATGCAACTGCACTTGGGTTTGTCGTTGGCTCTGTGCTTTCTGGNNCTTGCGGTTTTATTGGGATGAATGTCTCCGTAAAAGCAAACGTGCGTACTGCACAGGCTGCAACTAAGGGCATGAATGAAGCCTTGAACGTTGCCTTTAAAGGTGGCGCGATTACCGGGATGTTGGTTGTCGGCCTTGGACTGCTCGGAGTTGGACTCTTCTTTATGTTCTTGGTATCGATTGGTGCCGGACAAGATCTCTCATCGGTATTGCACCCATTGATTGGTTTGGCTTTTGGTTCTTCATTGATTTCGATCTTCGCTCGTTTGGGCGGCGGCATCTTTACCAAGGGCGCTGACGTTGGTGCTGACTTGGTCGGTAAAGTTGAAGCCGGAATTCCGGAAGATGATCCACGTAATCCAGCTGTGATTGCAGATAACGTTGGCGATAACGTCGGTGACTGCGCCGGTATGGCAGCTGACTTATTTGAAACCTATGCTGTGACTTTGATTGCCACGATGGTGCTAGGTGCATTAATGGTGACAGGTGCGCCNGTTGCTGCGATTGTTTACCCATTAGTTTTAGGTGGCGTCTCTATCATTGCCTCCATCATTGGTTGCTCATTTGTAAAAGCAACACCTGGTATGAAAAACGTGATGCCAGCCTTGTATAAAGGCTTGATTGTTGCTGGCGGACTTTCACTCATCGCTTTCTACTTTGTAACCAACTTCATCATGCCTGATGACGCTTTGGGCATCCCTGGTAGTCAGTGGCGTTTGTTCGGTGCCACCATTGTTGGCTTGGTACTGACTGCAGCATTGGTATGGATTACCGAGTACTACACCGGCACACAGTTCAAGCCAGTACAACATATTGCTGAAGCTTCTACCAAAGGCCACGGTACCAACATCATTGCTGGTTTAGGCATCTCNATGAAGTCGACTGCTTATCCGGTGATATTTGTTTGCGCTGCTATCTATGCGGCTTATTGGTTAGCTGGCATCTACGGTATTGCGATTGCAGCAACTGCCATGTTATCGATGGCTGGTATTGTTGTGGCCCTTGATGCTTACGGCCCAATTACTGATAACGCAGGCGGTATTGCAGAGATGGCTGGATTGCCACAAGCTGTTCGTGACATTACAGATCCATTGGATGCTGTTGGTAACACTACCAAGGCTGTGACTAAGGGCTATGCCATTGGTTCCGCCGGTTTAGCAGCCTTAGTGCTTTTTGCTGACTACACCCATGCACTAGAATCTATCGGTCAACAAGTTTCTTTTGACTTGTCCAATCATATGGTGATCATCGGCCTCTTTATTGGCGGCATGATCCCTTACTTGTTTGGTGCGATGGCAATGGAAGCGGTAGGTCGTTGTGCAGGCGCAGTGGTTGAGGAAGTGCGTCGTCAGTTCCGCGATATCCCAGGAATCATGGAGGGTACTGCTAAGCCTGAATACGGCAAGGCTGTGGACATGCTGACTTCCGCTGCAATTAAAGAAATGATTGTTCCTTCACTATTACCAGTGGTAGCACCAATCGCTGTAGGTCTCTTACTAGGACCTGCTGCTTTAGGCGGCTTACTCATGGGTACGATCGTGACCGGCTTGTTTGTAGCGATCTCGATGTGTACTGGTGGCGGTGCTTGGGATAACGCCAAGAAATATATCGAAGAAGGAAATTTCGGCGGCAAAGGTTCTGAAGCGCATAAAGCAGCAGTGACTGGTGATACTGTAGGCGATCCCTACAAAGATACTGCCGGCCCAGCTGTTAACCCGCTGATTAAGATCATTAACATCGTGGCATTGCTGATCGTGCCATTGTTGCCAATGTGCGTTAATGCAATAACAGAGCAGCACAAACAAAAACGCCTAGCAATGCTAGGCGTTTTTGTTTGAATTTCAGGCTTGACACAAGGTAGTTCAATTGACCTACTATTAAAGTAATGGAATTTGAATGGGATTTGGCTAAAAGTAACTCATGCCAGGTCTCTCGAAATTTTGATTTTGCATATGTGATAGCAGTTTTTGCAGATCCAGCGTTATTAATTGAGCATGATCAGCGCTGGGATTACGGAGAGGAGCGCTTTCGAGCATTGGGATTAATTGACGGCAAGGTTTTTGTGGTGATTTTTACAAACAGGCCTAAAGCAATCAGAATGATTTCAGCAAGAAGAGCAAATCTGAGGGAGGTCAAACGTTATGAAAAAAACCATTCGAGTTAGTGTTGATCTAAATAATCTGAGTAGCTTTCCAAAGGGATATGTAAATAAGAAACTATTGGATGCAACATCAGAGCGTCTAATAAAGTTGCATGAGAGGCAAGATGATCTAGAGGCAATGCAGGATGCTGCAAAGTACGCAAAGGGTGTACGAGAGCGCATTGGATTGACGCAGCTGGAGTTTTCGAACCGAATTGAAGTTTCTTTGGAGACCATTAGGAATTGGGAGCAAGGGAAAAGAAGTCCAACGGGCGCTGCCAAAGCATTGCTTAAGATCCTAGATCGGGCGCCTGAAATTGCTTTGCTTGCATTAAGCACTTGAAAAGTAAAACACCTAGCAATGCTAGGTGTTTTTTATTTCGGCTTTAACAACACCAAACAGCTGGATGCTTCTTAGGACAGCGACTCTAAGTAACGCTGCGCATCGAGTGCTGCCATGCAGCCAGTGCCTGCACTGGTAATAGCTTGGCGATAGATGTGATCTTGTACGTCGCCTGCTGCAAAGACGCCTGGAATGTTGGTAGCAGTCGCATTGCCTTCTAAGCCGGAGTGGGTCTTGAGGTAGCCGTTGTTCATGTCGAGCTGACCGATAAACAATTCGGTATTGGGCTTATGACCAATTGCAATGAAGGCACCAGTCACAGCAATATCTTCCGTGCTGCCATCTTGTTTCTTGATGCGTACACCAGTGACACCTTTTTCATCTCCAAGCACTTCATCCAGTGTGGAGTTTAGTTTGAGCTCTACTTTGCCTTCAGCAACTTTTGCCATTAAGCGGTCATTCAAAATTGGCTCAGCACGGAACTTATCGCGACGATGAATGACGATAACCTTTTTGGCAATACCAGTGAGGTAGAGNGCTTCTTCAACTGCAGTGTTGCCACCACCTACTACGCAAACATCTTGGTTTTTATAAAAGAATCCATCACAAGTTGCGCAACCAGAAACACCGCGACCCATAAAAGCTTCTTCACTTGGTAAGCCAATGTATTGCGCCGAGGCCCCAGTAGAAATAATCAAGGCATCACAGGTATAGGTGCCAGAATCGCCAACTAAGCGTATTGGCTTTTCTGTCAGAGCTGCCGTATGAATGTGATCAAAAATGATTTCAGTATTAAAGCGNTCAGCGTGCTTTAGGAAGCGTTCCATGAGTTCTGGACCTTGAACCCCATCAGGGTCTGCCGGCCAGTTTTCAACGTCTGTAGTGGTCATTAATTGACCTCCTTGAGCCAATCCCGTGATGAGGGTAGGCTGCAAATTAGCGCGGGCAGCATAAACAGCGGCTGTATAGCCGGCAGGGCCAGATCCGAGGATCAGGACTTTGGAGTGTTTTAGGGTATTTGTTGTCATCCCCAAATTATAGATTTGCTTGTTTACAATCGGGAGAACATGGCGAGAACTGTATACCCGAAGTCCAAGACTCCACTGAGCCCCCAGCCCCCAGAACTTGATGGGCAGGGCAGGATGCCCCGCCTTCTCCTAGAGGCTCGCTGGTTTATCTCCCTCGGCCTTTGCTTGGCTTTATTTGCCATTTTGGCTACCTATTCCAAAGCTGATCCAGCCTGGTCTCATGCTAGTTTTGAGGCTCCCAAGAACCTGGGCGGTCGTTTTGGGGCCTATATTGCCGATTTAATGCTCTATATCTTCGGGATATCTGCTTTTTGGTGGGTTGCCATCTTTGGTCGTCGGGTTCTTAATGGCTGGCGTGAGCTTTGGAGTATTCCTTTGCCCGCCGACCCAGAGGCCAAGCCTGATTCATTTTTAATGCGCTGGCTGGGTTTTGGATTGACCTTGGTCAGCAGTATGGGCTTAGAGTCNATTCGTNTGCATTCACTTGGCTGGCAGCTTCCACGTCCCCCTGGCGGNATTTTGGGTGAATTGATTGGCGATCCCCTGCAGATGTCTCTGGGCTTTACTGGAGCCACATTGGTACTGCTGTTTGGGCTTTGTGCGGGGCTTTCTTTATTTCTGCATTTTTCATGGCTCGATGTCGCTGAAAAAGTAGGGCGTTACCTCGAATTGGCTTACATGCGTTTGCGTGAGCGTCGTGAGAGNGAAGAAGACCGCAAGCTTGGTGAAGCCGCGGCTGAAGAGCGTGAAGAATACGTAGAAGAATTCCGGGGGCGCGTTGAGGTTGCTGCTCCAGTACAAATTGTGCGTGCCCCAGTNGAGATTGTTAAGAGTGCCCGGGTTGAGCGTGAAAAGCAGCAACCTTTGTTTGTGGATATTCCGGATTCAGAGTTACCACCCTTGGCCTTGCTTGATCCAGTTCCCGAAGTAAAAGAAACCATTTCTGCTGATGTGCTGGAATTTACCTCTCGTTTAATTGAGCGCAAGCTGGCCGAGTTTGGTGTTCAGGTGGTGGTCATTGCTGCCTACCCTGGCCCAGTGGTAACGCGTTATGAGATTGATCCTGCGGTTGGCGTGAAGGGTAGTCAGATTGTGAATCTGTCGCGCGACTTAGCTCGCTCACTTGGTGTTGTGAGTATGCGCGTTGTGGAAACTATCCCTGGCAAAACATGTATGGCTTTGGAATTACCAAACCCAACTCGTCAGTCTGTTTACCTCTCTGAGATTCTGACTTCACAGGTTTATAACGATAACCATTCCTTGCTAACGCTAGCTTTGGGTAAAGATATTTCTGGCAGTCCAATGGTTGCCGACTTGGCGAAGATGCCGCATTGTTTAGTCGCAGGTACAACTGGCGCTGGAAAGTCGGTTGGTATCAATGCCATGATTTTGTCGATGCTGTTTAAGGCTAAGCCTGATGAAGTGCGCTTGATCATGATTGATCCGAAGATGCTTGAGATGGCAATGTACGACAAAATTCCGCATTTGTTGTGCCCAGTGGTTACCGACATGAAGCAGGCATATAACGCGCTCAATTGGGCGGTCAATGAGATGGAGCGTCGCTACAAACTGATGAGTAAGTTTGGCGTACGTAACCTTGCTGGCTTTAATAAGAAAATTTTAGAAGCCGAAGAAAAAGGTGAAAGACTCACCAATCCATTTAGCTTGACGCCAGATGATCCAGAGCCAATCTATAAAGCGCCCGTGATTGTGATTGTGATCGACGAGCTTGCTGACTTGATGATGGTTCAAGGTAAGAAGATTGAAGAGTTGATCGCACGGATTGCCCAGAAGGCCCGTGCTGCAGGTATTCATTTGGTATTAGCAACACAACGTCCAAGCGTGGATGTGATTACTGGCTTGATTAAAGCCAACGTACCAACACGTATTTCGTTTCAAGTGAGTAGCAAGATTGATAGTCGTACGATTTTGGATCAACAGGGCGCTGAAGCTTTGTTGGGTATGGGTGACATGTTGTACATGGCCCCAGGTACTGGTTTGCCAGTGCGCGTACATGGCGCCTTTGTATCAGATGATGAAGTACATCGCGTGGTCGAGTGGCTTAAAGAAAAAGGCGAAGCCAATTACATTGATGGAGTCCTTGAAGGCGCCGATGAATCCACTATGGATGCCTTGACAGGTGAGGGTGGTGGCGAAGCAGACCCACTTTACGATCAGGCCGTGGCAATCGTTCTGGATAACAAGCGTCCTTCAATCTCACTAGTACAACGTCATCTGCGCATTGGTTATAACCGTGCGGCCCGCTTGCTGGAAGATATGGAAAAAGCTGGCCTCGTATCCAAAATGGGCAACGGCGGTAACCGCGAAATTCTGCATCGCCCATCAGAGTAAGGTTTCATTTTGCAAAGACTCTTCTTAGTGCGTGCGATTACAGTCGCAGTCAGCATATTCATTTTATTTTCTCCAAGTATTGGTATTGCTGCTGATGCAGATAGCGGGGCCGAGCAGCTAAGGCAATTCGTTCGGAACTCTAAAACTGCAGAAGGTGACTTTGTACAACAACAGTTACGC
>Ga0007860_1000071_pt1 | contig 11175 bp, 12 predicted proteins | sample CryBogCBH15Jul08_FD_54969 | JGI IMG/M metagenome (GOLD analysis project Ga0007860, IMG submission 54969) | Freshwater microbial communities from Crystal Bog, Wisconsin, USA - CBH15Jul08 | ecosystem: Environmental > Aquatic > Freshwater > Lake | place: Crystal Bog, Wisconsin, USA | collected...
CCTCCTTTCAAAGCAAACATATCCCCAATGCGGGCGCCCTATTTTTTAGTACTGGCTATCTTGCAAATCTGACTGCCATTACAGGCTTAATAAAACTGGCAAAACCAGGCGAGGCAAGTATTTACTCTGCCAATCTCAATCACGCATCGATTATTGACGGCGTGCGCCTAGCAAACATTCAAGCTAAAGCCTCGGTCACACTATTTGATCATCAGCAATTAGAAACGCTCGCAGAGGCACTCAAGAAAGATATGAAGCCCCTCAAACTCATCATCACCGATGGTGTCTTTAGCATGGATGGTGATATCACTCCAGTGAAAGCGTTAGTAGAAATTGCAGAGCAATATGATGCATTACTCTTGGTAGATGATGCCCATGGTTTTGGTGTGCTTGGTGAATTAGGACATGGCATTCTGGAGCAATTTGATATTAGGTCAGAGCGCATCATATATGTCGGAACCCTTGGTAAAGCTGCTGGGGTGAGTGGCGCCTTTGTTTGTGCACAAGCCCCTTTTATTGACTGGCTGATTCAAAAAGGCCGCCCCTATATTTACAGTACTGCTACGCCACCAGCCATTGCACATGCTTTGCTGAAAAGCCTCGCCATCATTGAAAGTGAAGAAGGCAAGGCTCGGCGGCGTCAACTGAGTCAACTGATTACTCATTGGCAAAATGAAATGCATTTTTCCGATTGGGAAAAAGTGGCTTCGTGTACACCGATCCAGCCAGTCATTCTTGGCAGCAATGCCAACGCCTTGGCAGCAGCCAAACTATTGAATGAAATGGGTTACTGGATTCCGGCNATTAGGCCGCCAACAGTTCCAGCAGGCAGNGCCCGTTTACGCATTACTTTTTCAGCAAATCACAGTATTGANGAATTGAAGAATCTTATTCAGGCTTTACAAAANATTGAGCAGCANGTGCAAGTGGGGAAATTGGCATGAGCACTCACAATCAAGCTTCCGGGTTCTTTGTTGTNGGAACNGATACNGAGGTTGGCAAAACTTTAGTCAGCGCTGCCTTCATTCTGAAGCTCAAAGAAGTTGGCATAAAGACGGTTGGCTTTAAACCAGTTGTAGCNGGAACCTATAGAAGTCCANATGGGCGCGAATTNAATGAAGATCTAGAAACNTTGAGGCTTGCTTCAGGCTTTGAANACGATGACATGCATTTATGTCCTTACGTCTTAANCACCCCTGCAGCCCCCCATCTTGTAGCGCAAGCGCAAGGCATTGACTTAAATATTGCAGTCATCACACAAGCTTTTCACAATATCTCTGAAAAATTTGACGCAGTGATTGTGGAAGGTGCAGGCGGATTTCTGGTGCCCCTCAATCAAAAGGAAGATTTAGGGGATACAGCAAAAGCAATTGGCCTACCTGTCATTCTGGTGGTGGGAATGCGTTTGGGATGCATTAATCACGCACTCTTAACGTATGAAGCTTTGAAAATGCGTAATCTTGAAGTGGCAGGCTGGATTGCTAATACGCTTTCAGAAGAAATGCCACTTTTGCAAGAAAACATCCAAAGTCTCAAAGATCGCATCAGCGCACCCCTTCTTGGAGTCATTCCACCTCTGCCAATAGCCCTACAAAAGCAAGTAAATGAGCCTTACTCATTACAAGCGCTTGAGTTTGCTGCGGAGCATATAAAACTCCCCTGATGCAGTTGGGCCAAATAAGTGCGACCCCATGTGGTTTCAGATAAGATAAACATATGCGATTACTCCCTGAAATCGTCGATTCCGCAGCAGCAATTCAAGAAATACGGCGCAATATCCATGCCCACCCAGAATTGCGCTTTGAAGAGAATCGTACGTCCGATCTTGTTGCCGAAGCACTTTCTAGCTGGGGCATTACTGTTTTCCGTGGCATGGGGAAGACAGGAGTTGTCGGTCGACTAGACGGAGATCTTGGCCCTGGAAAGATGGTGGGTTTGCGTGCTGACATGGACGCACTACCACTGCAAGAGCACAACAATTTTGCGCACACTTCCGTTAACCCTGGAAAAATGCACGCCTGTGGCCACGATGGTCATACCGCAATGCTCTTAGGTGCTGCCCAATATTTATCAAATCATCGGGACTTTAAAGGCACGGTTATTTTTATTTTCCAGCCAGCTGAAGAAGGTGGCGCTGGCGCAAAAGAAATGATTAATGATGGGCTCTTTAAACAATTTCCATGNGATGCTGTTTTTGGTTTACACAACTGGCCCGGCCTTGCTGAAGGTCATTTTGGAGTAACCGCTGGCCCCATGATGGCATCTAGCAATGCATTCGAAATTACGATTCGCGGTAAAGGTGGGCATGCAGCATTGCCGCACAATAGCGCGGATCCAGTACTGGCAGGCACTCAAGTCGTGCAAGCTTTGCAAAGCATCATTACGCGCAATAAACGCCCCGTTGATGCTGCCGTGTTATCTGTAACGCAATTCCATGCGGGAGAAACCAGTAATGTAATTCCCGATAGCGCCTTTATCGGTGGAACCGTTCGCACCTTTACTTTAGAAGTGCTTGATCTGATAGAGCAACGTCTGCGTGAGATTTCTCATAACGTGGCGAGTGCATTTGATTGCCAAGCAGAAATTACTTTTTCTAGAAACTATCCACCGCTCATCAACCATGCTGATGAAGTCGAATTTGCTAGCGAGGTGATGGCTGAGATCGTGGGTGAACAAAACGTCAATACTGCGATCGATCCTACGATGGGTGCAGAAGACTTTGCCTTTTTCTTACTTGAAAAGCCGGGTTGCTATGTGTTCTTAGGCAATGGTGACGGCGATCATCGCTCCGTTGGACATGGCATGGGACCATGCCACCTCCATAACCCATCATATGACTTCAATGACGCCCTCATCCCGGTAGGTGTGAACTATTGGGTCAAACTAGCTCAACGCTACTTAGAGAAAAATTAGTTCTGCCTCTAAATCTAGATTAAGAATTGGTAAATTTAGCGGGGCGCTTTTCTACAAATGCAGCCATGCCCTCTTTCTGATCGCTTGTTCCAAAACAAGCATGGAATAAACGACGCTCAAAATGAATGCCTTCTGAGAGCGAAGTTTCATAAGAGGCGTTGATGCTTTCCTTCACCATCATCGCAGTCAGCAATGGCATATCCGCGATACCTTTTGCGATCGCAGAAACTTCATTGAGCAAATCTGCCTGAGGAAAAATACGCGCCACCAAACCAGCGCGCTCTGCCTCATTCGCATCCATCATGCGGCCCGTTAAAGCAAGGTCCATGGCTTTTGCCTTAGATACCGCACGTGGTAAGCGCTGTGTGCCGCCAGCGCCGGGAATAATTCCCAGCTTAATTTCTGGTTGACCAAATTTCGCATTATCAGCAGCCATAATCATGTCGCACATCATGGCCAATTCACAACCGCCACCTAGTGCATATCCCGAGACCGCCGCAATCACTGGCTTGCGTACTTTTCTGATTTGCTCCCAATTACGAGAAATGTAGTCATGACGATAAACCTCATGAAATTCATACTTTGCCATCTTGGCAATATCCGCTCCTGCAGCAAAAGCCTTTTCACTGCCGGTGATAATGATGCAGCCAATACTGTCATCAGCGTCAAACCCAATCAACGCTGCGCCCAGCTCATCCATCAACTCATCATTTAGGGCGTTCAATACTTGAGGACGATTCAAAGTGATCGTGGCAACCTTGCCATCTACTTTGGTCAAAATGGTGTTGTAGCTCATAAAACCCTTTCAGCATTAATTTTTAACGCGGCAGTAATACCCACATCTTGCCATTTTGTTTCATACGACCAGCCATTTCTGCTGCGGCATCTCCGGAACCCCAATAGTAATCAGCTCTGACGGCTCCCACAATGGCGCTTCCCGTGTCTTGGGCCATGACTAACTTCTGCAGGGGTTGATTGCTGAGGGGTTTGGTTGTGGCCAAAAAGACTGGCGCACCTAAAGGCAGAGACCTCAGATCAATCGCAATACTTCGCTCACCAGTCAGGGGTACGCCAAGCGCACCATTAGGACCTAACTCTGCACTCACGTTACCTGGCAACTCTTTAAAGAAAACAAAACGGGGGTTGGCATTCAACATATCATCTACACGACTGGGGTTGCGTTTTGCCCATTGAGAAATACCTTGCATCGTTGCTTCACTGCGTGTGATCTCTTTGCGATCTAATAACCATTGGGCAAAAGATTTGAACGGTTGATCATTTGTGCCAGCGAACCCTAAACGCAAAACACGCCCATCCTCAAGACGAATTTTTCCGGAGCCCTGGATTTGCATAAAGGCTGCTGCAACAGGATCTTGTACCCACGCTAATTCCTGACCCTTCAAGGCGCCTGAGCTCATGAGCTCGGCACGAGTCGGCGCTGGACTGGGCTTGGCGTTTCGCCATGCTTTTGGATAAGCGTAAAGGGGAACGGTATAAGCACTGGTGCGCGTCAGAGAGCCATTCATCACCGGTTCGTAATAGCCAGTGACTAAACCTGTTTCAACTCCACTCGAGCTACTACGCACTTCATAAGCCTGAAAGTAATTCTCAAAATATCGACGGATAGCTTGTCCATCTCGCGGGGAAATATTACTTGCCTGGGTACATACCTCGCGCCAATTGACTTCACTACTGCGCTTTCGTAAAGCATCACAGCTTTTAAGCCATGCTGGCCAAGCCTGAGTGAGTTCGTCTTCTTGCCATCCTGGCAAAGCCTGCCATGAGACGGCAGTAAAGCTAGAAATGGGAGAGCTATATGGGGCCGCAGAAGTTCCACTGGATCGGGAGCTAGACCGGCCTGTAGGTGGGGTCGAACAGCCTGCCAGAAGAGCGGCAAACAACAGAGCGAATACACTAGCGCAAGCTAATCGCTTTGCCACTATTTGGAAGTTAAGAATCATGATCGCCAATTTACTCGATGAATACCCAATGCTGCTNTTTGTCTTCGAGGCAGTCATTGCCTTAGGTCTGCTGCTATTTATCGTACTTTGGACTGGTGGCGGCAAAAAATAAGCTGTTTTTGCCACAAGACCATCTAGTGAAGGGTTCTGGGCATTACTAGTGCAAATTCTGGAATNGGGGCCTGGAAAAACTGTGCTTCCTCGGTCACACAGAAATACTCCCCCCGCATAGTCCCTGCAGGTGTGGGTAAGGTAGCCCAACTGGTGTACTCAAAATGCTCGCCAGCGCGCAATAAAGGCTGCTGACCAACCACCCCAAGACCCCGTACTTCCTGGACATCNTTATCCCCATCGGTAATGAACCAATGGCGGGCTATGAGCTGAACGCTAGCCGTCCCGGTATTGCGGATGGTGACGGTATAAGCAAAGGCAAATTGACTGTTATCAGGCTCAGATTGCTCTGGCAAATACTGGGCTTTGACCGTAATAGTGATTTCGTGGGGATTCATGCTCGAATTCTGCTCTATCCGGAAGCCAACTGCAAGCTAGAATCTAGGGATGGATAGCCAGAAATCACCCCAATTTGTTATCGCCCCCTCTATTTTGTCGGCTGACTTTGCCTGCCTAGGTAAAGAAGTTCAGGACGTCCTAGCTGCTGGAGCTGATTGGATTCACTTTGACGTGATGGATAACCACTACGTTCCTAACCTGACGATTGGCCCTTTAGTCTGTGAGGCNATTCGTCCTCATGCCATCAAAAATGGCAAGCCAGCGATGATTGATGTTCACCTGATGGTGGAGCCTGTAGATCGCATCGTTCCTGATTTTGCAAAAGCAGGTGCCAATCTCATTAGCTTTCATCCTGAGGCGAGCCCTCATGTCAACCGCACTATCAATCTGATTCGAGATCAAGGTTGTCAAGCTGGTCTCGTATTCAACCCTGCCACGCCATTAGATTACTTAGATCACACGCTGGAATTGCTCGATCTAGTTTTACTCATGTCAGTGAACCCTGGCTTTGGTGGGCAATCATTTATCCCGAGCACTCTGCACAAGATTGCTCAAGTTCGTGCACGCCTAGATCGCTATCAAGCAGAGACCGGCCGTCACATTCGGCTTGAAGTTGACGGCGGAATCAAAGTCGATAACATTGCAGAAGTTGCCAAAGCGGGTGCAGACACCTTTGTTGCTGGCTCAGCTATTTTTGGTAAAGAGAATTACGCCGCAGTCATTGAAGCGATGCGCACAGAATTAGGAAAGTCAGGAAAAGCCTAATGCAGCGCGAAGAATTTCATGCCCTAGCTAAGCAGGGTTTCAATCGCATTCCTCTGGTGAAAGAGGTATTGGCTGATTTAGAAACACCTCTCTCCTTGTATATGAAACTCACGCAAGAGTTTGGCAAGAAGAATACCTATCTTCTCGAATCTGTTTTGGGTGGTGAGCGCTTTGGCCGCTTCTCTTTTGTTGGCTTACCAGCCAAAACATTGTTGAGAACTGCTGGTACACCTGATGCACCTTTAACTGAAGTAGTGACAGATGGCAAAGTGGTTGAAAGTAATCACGATAACCCGCTTGATTTTGTAGATGCTTATTTCAAACGCTTCAAGGTTGCACTCCAACCCGGATTGCCACGCTTTTGTGGTGGACTTGCTGGTTACTTTGGCTATGACACCGTTCGCTATATTGAATCTCGTTTAGCTAAGCACAGCCTTCCTGATGAGTTGGGTGTGCCCGACATTCAACTGATGCTGACTGAAGAGTTGGCAGTCATCGACAACGTCGCTGGAAGAATTTACTTAATTGTTTATGCCGACCCAAGCCAAGACGATGGTTTTGAAAAAGGCCAAGCTAGATTAAAAGAATTGCTTGCCTGCTTAAGCAAGCCCGTCAGTATTCCAAGCTCGAGAGCTAGCACCAAGACTGAGCTCATTCGCAAATTTAAAGCAGAAGATTTTGAAAGTGCTGTGCGCAAAACCAAGGAATACATCTTGGCCGGCGATTGCATGCAAGTGGTCATTGGTCAACGCATCAGCAAACCTTTTACTGACTCTCCATTGGCGCTATACAGAGCCTTACGCTCGCTAAACCCATCACCTTATATGTACTTCTACGACTTTGGTGACCTCCAAGTGGTTGGTTCTTCACCAGAAATTTTAGTTCGTCAAGAAAAACGTGGTGGTGAAAAAATTGTGACGATTCGCCCATTGGCTGGCACGCGCCCTCGCGGTGCAAATCCAGAAGAAGATGAGCGTCTTGCCAAGGAACTACTGGCTGATCCAAAAGAAATTGCTGAGCATGTCATGTTGATTGACCTTGCTCGCAATGATGTGGGACGTATTGCTAAGACCGGTACAGTCAAAGTGACTGACTCTATGTCAATAGAAAAGTATTCACATGTTCAACATATCGTCAGTTCGGTTGAAGGTGAGCTGCTCGACAATATGAGCAATATGGATGTTCTGCGAGCAACTTTCCCTGCCGGTACTTTATCTGGCGCCCCAAAAATTCGGGCAATGGAAATTATTGATGAGATGGAAATTGTGAAACGCGGCGTCTATGGTGGTGCCGTAGGCTACCTCTCATTCTCAGGAGACATGGACGTGGCGATTGCGATTCGCACTGGTGTTATTCGCGATGGCATGTTGCACTCGCAAGCAGGTGCTGGAGTTGTTGCAGACTCTGATCCGACAGCAGAATGGAAAGAAACTGAAGCCAAAGCACGTGCTGTCTTGCTTGCCGCTGATTTAGTACAAGGAGGACTCGATGCTCCTCATGATTGATAACTACGATTCGTTTACTTATAACTTGGTTCAGTACTTTGCTGAACTGGGTGAGGAAGTGAAGGTATTTCGGAATGATGAGATTGCCGTTGAAGAAATCGGCAAGCTCAAGCCTGCGCGCATTTGTATCTCACCGGGACCATGTAGTCCTGCTGAAGCTGGTATTTCGGTTGAGACCATCAAACGCTATGCGGGCCAAATTCCGATCTTGGGAGTTTGCCTAGGGCACCAAGCAATTGGTGAAGCTTTTGGTGGGAAAGTTGTGCGTGCGCAAAAAGTGATGCATGGCAAAACGGATAGCATTCACCATACTGGCGTTGGCNTCTTCAAAGGTATCCCCAACCCATTTACAGTAACGCGCTATCACTCTTTGGCNATCGAAAAGAGCAGCATTCCTGCAGNNCTAGAAATTACCGCTACTTCTTCAGATGGTGAAATCATGGGNGTNCGTCATCGCGAATTCGCGGTTGAAGGAGTGCAATTCCATCCAGAGTCGATTCTGTCTGAGCATGGACATGCGCTTTTGAAGAATTTCTTGCAGTCTAAATAAATACAAAGCATCCAACAGAACGCCATGACTATTACCCCTCAAGAAGCCTTGCAACGTTGCATAGAACATCGCGAACTATTTCATGATGAGATGGCTGCGATGATGCGCCTGATCATGAGTGGTGAAATGCCGCCGACTATGGTGGCTGGTCTATTGGTTGCGCTACGCACGAAAAAAGAAACCGTTGGTGAAATCGCAGCAGCCGCTCAAGTGATGCGCGAGTTTGCAACACCAGTTCACGTGGAAGATAGAGCGCATTTGGTGGATGTTGTCGGTACCGGAGGTGATGGTGCCCACACCTTCAATATCTCGACTGCGGCAATGTTTGTTGCCGCAGGAGCTGGCGCAAAAATTGCCAAGCATGGCAATCGCAGTGTCAGCAGCAAATCTGGCAGTGCAGATGTTCTAGAGGCGCTTGGTGTCAATCTTGCACTCTCTGCAGAACAAGTCGCCAACTGTATTAGCAATGTGGGTGCTGGCTTTATGTTTGCGCCTAACCACCACCCTGCGATGAAAAATGTTGTGCCAATTCGCAAAGAACTCGGTGTGCGGACTATTTTTAATATTCTNGGCCCCCTCACCAATCCTGCNGATGCACAACATATCCTGATGGGAGTGTTNCACCCCGATCTGGTTGGTATTCAGGCNCGGGTACTGCAAGCTCTNAATATGAAACACGCTTTAGTGGTCTATGGTCGCGACGGGCTAGATGAGATCTCACTAGAAGGACCCACCCTAGTTGGNGAGCTGCAAGACGGCGTAGTGCGTGAGTATGAGATTCATCCAAAAGACTTTGGCCTAAGTACTGCNCCAACGAATAGCTTCAAAGTTGCCAATGCGCAAGAGTCCAAAAAAATTGTTTTGGATGTACTCAACAAGNAAGCTGGCCCCGCTAGCGATATCGTCTGCCTGAATGCTGGAGCGGTTTTATACGTTGCTGACCTATGCAAAGATATTGCCTCCGGTATCACCATGGCGAAGGCCGCCATCGAAAGCGGCGCTGCCCGTCAAAAACTGGATGCCTTTGTGGCGGCCACGAACACCAATTAATCCATGAGCGATATTCTTGACAAAATTGTTGCTACCAAAAAGATTGAGGTGGCTAGCAATTCAAAGCAANTCTCCCTTGCTAACCANCGNGAACGTGCTGAAGCCAACAATCAAGATGTCGTATTCAAGCCGCGTGGGTTTATTCGAGCCATAGAGCGAAAAATTGCATCCGGCAAAGCTGGCGTCATTACTGAAATCAAGAAAGCGAGTCCTAGTAAAGGAATCTTGCGCGAAGATTTTCAACCAGCGGCCATTGCCCGCTCTTATGAAAGCCATGGTGCAGCCTGCTTATCCGTCTTAACTGACGCGGATTACTTTCAGGGTTGCAACGCCTACCTACAAGAGGCACGTGCAGCATGCAACATTCCCGTTTTGCGCAAAGATTTCACCATCGACCCCTATCAAATNTATGAAGCGCGTGCGATTGGTGCAGATGCCATTCTATTGATTGTTGCCGCACTTGAACTCAAGCAAATGCAAGATTTAGAAGCGTGCGCACATGACTTAGGNTTAGATGTTTTGGTNGAAGTGCACAACGCCCAGGAATTAGAACAAGCGCTGGAATTAAAAACCTCGCTGCTGGGAATCAATAACCGCAATCTCAAGACCTTTGAGGTGACACTGCAAACCACACTTTCGCTATTACCGATGGTCCCAAACACCAAGACGCTAGTAACGGAATCTGGAATTATGAATCGCGCAGACGTTCAGCTCATGCGTGACCACCACATCAATGGCTTTTTGGTAGGGGAGGCCTTTATGCGGGCCCAAGATCCAGGGCTAGCATTAAGTGAACTATTTTCTTAAAGCGCTATTGTTCTAGTCTTCTTTAATAGATCTAAGCCGTACTTGATGACGGCAATCAATAAGATTGTCCCAAGGACGTCCCCAATAAACATCACGAAGAAATGATTCAGACTGCCTGTGTTATCTAAACCTCTGATCGCAAACCACCACTGATGCATGCCTGAACTGAGAAAGGCATAAATCAAGATACACATCAATAATTTTGGCAGACTTAAATCACTCAGATCTGCAGATATTGGCAAATTAGCCAGTACAAAAATGCGCGCGATATATGGCGCAAAACCCGAGACCAATCCAATCCCTATACAAGTAACAAGATCTTGAGGAAAATCGCCCAACCAACAAATCAACATTGAAGCAACGGCAATCCCAAGAGCGCCAGGCAATGCAAACACTAGCGTCAGAAATAAACGCAAGCCTGCAGGCAGGTAAATCCAATTAACCCCTAAGCCATAAACCAAAGTGCTAGTGAGCCAATCGTTTGCATAAAACAGGGCACCATAGGAAGCTGCGCTAATAAGGAATGATTTAGACCATTCGGATATATTGTTAGTCATCCCGTAAGTATGGTTTAATTTTATAAAGTCCGTACAAGTTGCAAACAAGTGATTATGGGATATAGAATCACCCCCACTTAAGGTGATTCCCCCTAAGGCTAATACTTAACATTATCAAATGCCCACTAATAAACCATCCCCCTATCTACGCTTCTTAAACTTGCTCGATGCGATCGATCGCATAAACCCAGGAAAGAAACTTGATTTCATAGAAGAAAGTCTCCTGAATAAAATCGTATTAGCCTCTGTTGCAAAACAATCCGTCTTGGTTGGTGATTTAATCTCTCTATCGGACCTTGGCTCGCAAGCGACGCTCCATGGGCGAGTGAAGAACCTTTGTGCGATGGGTTACATCAAAATGGCTGCCAATGAAGATGGTCGCAAAAAGCAAGTGCTGCCAACTAAAATGGCTCTTAAGCGCTACGAAGATATCTCGAAATGTTTAGAAAAAGCAGCTAAAGCGGCCTAGTCCTTTCTTGGTCAATATATTGCTATCGCCAATAAAAAAGCCCTTAGTAACTAAGGGCTTTTTCTTTAGCGCGGAAGTTTTTTATTAG
>Ga0007860_1000073_pt1 | contig 11110 bp, 10 predicted proteins | sample CryBogCBH15Jul08_FD_54969 | JGI IMG/M metagenome (GOLD analysis project Ga0007860, IMG submission 54969) | Freshwater microbial communities from Crystal Bog, Wisconsin, USA - CBH15Jul08 | ecosystem: Environmental > Aquatic > Freshwater > Lake | place: Crystal Bog, Wisconsin, USA | collected...
ATCTCGTGCTTGAACGCAAAGCGCACGCCACGACTTTTACCAATCCAATTTTGCTGCATGGTTTTAACGCGCTCAGGCCAACCTAAGCTATCCAAACCAGAAAGTAATTGCTCTGCATATGCGGTAATGTTGAAGTAATAACCTGGAATTTCACGCTTCTCGACTAAAGCACCAGAACGCCAACCGCGACCATCAATAACTTGTTCGTTAGCTAAAACAGTTTGATCAACTGGATCCCAGTTCACCACCTGGGTCTTGCGATAAGCAATCCCCTTTTCTAACATCTTCAAAAAGAGCCACTGATTCCAACGATAGTAGTCAGGATTGCAAGTGGCGACTTCACGAGACCAATCAATCGCTAGACCCATCGCAGCCATTTGCTTTTTCATATAAGCAATGTTGTCGTAGGTCCATTTGGCTGGCGGAACCTTGTTCTGAATCGCTGCATTTTCTGCAGGCATACCAAATGCATCCCAGCCCATTGGCATCAATACGTTGTAGCCTTGCATACGCAATTGACGTGCCATCACATCATTGATGGTGTAGTTGCGTACGTGCCCCATATGCAACTTACCAGATGGGTAAGGGAGCATTGAACAGGCGTAGTACTTTGGTTTTTTCTTACCAGTGGCATCAACTGCATTCTCAGCCACTTTATAAACTTGTGCGCTCTCCCAATCAGCTTGCGCTGCCGCTTCAATACTGCGGTGGTCGTAATCCTTACTCATTCAATACAACTCTTTTCTTCTATTTTTATTGGGTAATTTTTTGCAGATGCCTTACTTACGTAAGCCTAGAACATCTTGCATGTCATATAGGCCTGAAGCTTGGTTTTGCAAGAAGCGTGCTGCACGTAAAGAGCCTTGAGCATAGGATTGACGGCTCGAGGATTTATGGCTGATTTCAATCCGCTCGCCATCACCAGCAAACAGAACCGTATGGTCACCAACGATATCGCCACCACGAATGGTTGCGAACCCAATGGAGCCTTCTTTACGTTCGCCGGTATGACCCTCACGAGCATAAACAGCCACGTCATCTAATTTCTCACCCAAGGCGTCGGCAATTACTTCACCCATCTTTAATGCTGTACCTGAAGGCGCATCTACTTTATGGCGATGATGAGCTTCAATAATCTCAATGTCATAACCTTGGTTCAACATCTTGGCAGCAATCTCCAGAAGCTTGAAGGTCGCATTGACACCTACACTCATGTTGGGTGCAAACACAATTGCTAATTTTCCCGAGGCCTTTTTAAGATTAGCAATCTGCTCTGAACTCAGACCGGTGGTGCCAATAATCATTTTGGTGCCAGTTTTTTCGGCTACTTCTAAATGCGCCATTGTTCCTTCTGGACGGGTAAAGTCAATCAGGAATTCTGCTCCACTAAGCGCTTGCGCTATATCAGCAGTAATGGCTATGCCAGTTTTTTTACCTAAGAATGCGCCAGCGTCTTCACCCAGTTGCGGGCAGGAGCTATGCTCTAGCGCACCGACTAGTTGAGTATCAGCAGTATTGAGCACAGCTTCAATCAGCATTTTTCCCATGCGACCGGTTGCTCCAGCAATTGCAATCTTCATCATTTATTTCTTCGCTTCTTATCAAAGGTATTCAAAGCCATTTGCTCTGACATCCATACAAAAGTAATTCTGCTTACTGCCTATAGCTACTTCGTTTCGGTTGCCACTGGAACATTCAAAGCGCCAGGTCCCAATGCTTCAGCTGGTGGCACGGGTTGTCCTTCTGTTGGCTTTTTTGAAAAACTAAAAAAGTCCCAGAATGAGCTTTTGCTCTCGTTAGCAACAGGTATGGTTGTGCCAGCAGGCAAGTTATCCGTTTTACTAGGCACTAATAATTCAGGTTGTTCTAAAGGGGGTGTTACTGGCGGCTTGTTTGAGCCAGTAACCACATCCCAAAATGAGCGCTTCGCTTTAGCATAGCTATCAATCTCAGCAACCAACTCCACATCCGTTGGTAAGGCATCGCCCTCAAACTTCACGAGCTTGTCACCATCAAAAAACAGTGTGATGCGACGATCTTTACCAACCACTTGACCATTGCGCTTAAATTCAAAAACATAGTCCCAGCGATTTGCATGGAAGTAATCTGCTAATAAAGGAGTACCCAAAATTTGTCGTACCTGCTCACGCGTCATACCCAGTTTCAATTTAGAGTATTGCTCCGAAGATACGAAATTGCCCTGAACGATATCTGGCACATAGGGCCTAAAAATCTTATTCATCCAGGTACGCTGGGTGTCATCCACTGCGGTAGTGCACCCACTAAGGCCGATAAACCCAATAAAGGCAACAGTCCAAAAGCTCCGCAAAGCTGGATTCAAAAAACGTCTAAAAAGTTCAAGGCAATTTTGCATGGCTGGCCGTATCATTAAGACATTGATTTTAGCGCCCAAAGCCATGAATACGACCCAAAACCCTACTCCAGCAGATTTGCGCGATATTGGCCTAAAAGCTACTGGTCCCCGCATGAAGATTCTGGACTTTTTTCATCAGAATGGTGGCACCCACTTTAGCGCTGAAGACGTCTTTAATGCNCTCGCAAAAGATGATCAAGAAATTGGTTTGGCAACTGTTTATCGCGTTCTTACACAGTTTGAGCAAGCTGGGCTGTTGCTTCGCAGTCATTTTGAGTCCTCCAAGGGTGATAGTCGGGCGATTTATGAGCTCAATGAAGGGCAACATCACGACCATTTGGTATGCCTAGATTGTGGGCATGTAGAAGAGTTTGTAGACGAAGCTATAGAAAAACGGCAACGGGACATCGCCAAAAACCTTGGATTTAAGCTCCAGGAGCACACATTAGCCATGTATGGGCACTGCGATAAGAAGAATTGTCGGAATAAACAGAAATAGGTAAAAATAGTAAATAAGCGCAGATAAAGAAAAAAGACCTCATTTAGAGGTCTTTTTCATATAAAACAGTACTTTTAACGAATCTTGACCTACTTTACAGCCATCAAAGCCTCAGCAGCATTCAACATTTGCACTGAATAACCCCATTCGTTGTCATACCAAGCTAATACCTTCACCAACTTGCCATCCGCAGAGACACGAGTTTGTGAAGCGTCGTAAATACTGGGGCGTGGATCGTGGTTGAAGTCGATAGAAACCAAAGGTAAGGTGTTGAAGCCCAAAATGCCTTTCAGCTCACCCTCGCTGGCCGCCTTCAAAATTGAGTTCACTTCATCCACGCTCGTGGCGCGACTGGCAGCAAAAGTTAAATCCACTACAGAAACATTGATGACCGGAACGCGCATCGCAAAACCATCAAAGCGCCCTGCTAAAGCTGGCAATACCAAGCCAACCGCTTTTGCCGCGCCGGTTTTGGTGGGGATCATGCTGGTCACTGCAGAACGGGCACGTCGCATATCCTTGTGATACACGTCAGTGAGAACTTGATCGTTTGTAAACGCATGAATAGTGGTCATCAGGCCAGATTCGATACCGATTTTCTCCAACAATGGCTTAACCAATGGCGCCAAGCAGTTGGTAGTACAACTCGCATTGGATACAACCACATCACTTGGCTTGAGCACTTGCTGATTCACACCATACACAATCGTGGCATCCACATCTTTTTCGCCAGGCGCAGAAATCAATACTTTCTTTGCGCCCTGGGAAATGTGCACCATGGCTTTTTCTTTAGAAGTAAATTTGCCAGAGCACTCGAGCACTAAATCAACACCTAACTCACCCCAAGGCGTTTCCAAAGGATTACGGGTTGAGAACATCTTGATACGATCGCCGTTCACCACCATGCAATCACCATCGACCTTTACTTCAGCAGGAAAACGTCCATGCGCAGAGTCATATTGCGTTAAATGGGCATTGATATCGATATCGCCCATTGCGTTAATCGCAACAATCTTGATATCCCGTCTTGGCTTTCCATTAAGCTGATCTTCATATAAAGCCCGCAAGACCATGCGTCCAATACGCCCATAACCATTGATAGCGACACGAATTGTCATTTAATTCCCCTTACTAATTTGAATTCTGTAATGAATACTTATTTCAGCTTTTATTATTGTTTATTTAAGAGCAATACATTGCTTGACGGTTTTTGCAATCTGATCCACCGTCAAGCCAAAATATTCATAGAGCACCGGCGCAGGTGCGGATTCACCGAAGGTATCCACTCCATGCACTGCTGCACAGCCATACTTCCACCAAAAATCCGTGACGCCAGCTTCGACTGCAATACGCGGAACTTTCGCAGGCAATACTTTGGCCTTATAAGCAGCATCTTGCTGATCAAATACGGTAGTTGAAGGTATCGACACCACCCGAATTCCTAAGCCTTCATTTTCTAAGCGCTCAGCTGTTTGCAAAGCCAGAGCAATTTCAGATCCTGTAGAAATGATGACCGCATCAATCGTGGATTTCTTCGAATCACGCAAGACATAGCCACCGCGCGCGATATCTTTTATCTGTTGCACACTACGCGACACAAATGGACAGTTCTGGCGACTAAAAATTAAAGCGCTTGGGCCATTCTTACGCTCAATGGCTGAGCCCCACGCTACCGCACTTTCAGTGGTGTCACATGGGCGCCAAACCATCAAGTTCGGAATCAAGCGCAAACTCGCCACGTGCTCAACCGATTGATGTGTTGGGCCATCTTCACCCAAACCAATCGAATCATGGGTGAACACAAAGATGCTACGCAACTTCATCAAGGCAGCCATCCGTAAAGCGTTACGACTGTAATCGGAGAAGGTCAGGAATGTACCGCCAAATGGAATGTAACCGCCATGCAAAGCAATGCCATTCATGATGGCGCTCATACCAAATTCACGCACACCATAATTGATGTGATTGCCCCACTGATCAGCGCGCACTGGTTTGCAGGCGCTCCAATTGGTTAAGTTGGAACCGGTTAAATCAGCAGAACCACCCATAAATTCTGGCAATGCAGGCGCCAAGGCTTCGATCGCATTTTGACTGGCTTTACGTGTAGCAATCGTTTCTGCTTTCGTTTGGCAAGTTTTCAAATACGCATTCAGTGTTGCAGAAAAATCTTTCGATAGATCTCCTTGCATACGGCGCTGCAATTCAGATGCAAGTTCTGGATATTTATTTTTATAAGCTTGGAACTTCTTATTCCACTCATGCTCAGCTGCTTGGCCGCGTTTTTTAAAATCCCATGCCGTATAAATATCTTTTGGAATCTCGAAAGGAGCATAAGGCCAGTTCAAAGCAACACGGGTTGCCGCAATCTCAGCAGCGCCCAATGGAGAACCATGTACCTTGTCGCTACCTGCCATATTGGGTGAGCCTTGACCAATTGCAGTCTTGCAACAAATCAATGTTGGCTTATCACTTTTCTTGGCTTGTGCAATAGCTGCTGCTACTGCCTCTGCATCATGACCATCCACCGCGCGAATTACATTCCAACCATAAGCCTCAAAACGCTTTGGCGTATCTTCGTTAAACCAAGAGACAACCTTGCCATCAATAGAGATGCCGTTGTCATCCCACATAGCAATCAGTTTATTAAGTTTCAGAGTACCAGCCAATGAACACACTTCATGACTAATACCTTCCATCAAACAACCATCGCCTAAGAAAACATAAGTGTGATGATCAACAATGTTATGCCCGGGACGATTAAATTCTTCGGCTAATAATTTTTCTGCAAGTGCCATCCCTACCGCGTTGGAAATTCCCTGACCCAAAGGTCCAGTGGTTGTTTCAACGCCGGGAGTAATACCGTACTCAGGATGCCCTGGAGTTTTGCTATGCAACTGACGGAAATTTTTCAACTCACCAATCGGTAAATCGTAACCAGTGAGATGTAAGAGCGAATACAACAACATGGAACCGTGACCATTTGATAAAACGAAACGATCGCGATTCATCCAATGTGGATCTGTCGGATTGTGTTGTAAATGTTCATTCCAAAGTCCAACAGCAATATCTGCCATACCCATGGGCATCCCAGGGTGCCCTGAATTGGCTTGTTGAACTGCATCCATCGAAAGGGCGCGAATGGCATTGGCCATGCGAATTTGTAGGTTTGACATCGTAAAAGTGGTCTCGGGGAAAATAAATTGGCTATATTTCAGTAATGCCTCAATTTTATCTTCCCGGGCCTTGGGAAATCCAAAAGCCAACCACCCTCACCCCTGAGGTAGCCCACCATTTGCGAGTTCGCCGCGTCCAAGCTGGCGAAAGCTTCCCAGTATTCGATGGAAAAGGCCAAGTGGCCCAGGCAGAACTCCTATCCTTGACCACTAAATCTGGGGAGGCTCTGCTAACCCAAGCTCGCCTTGACACCCATCGTGAGACCCTTATGCCATTACATTGGCCCAAGGCCTTGCTGGTGGCGACAAAATGGACTGGATTGTTGAAAAGGCCATTGAAACAGGCGCCCAAAATATTGCCCCCTTGCAATGCGAGCGCTCCGTTATCAAACTCACTGGGCCCAATAATGCGGAACGCGCTCAAAAACGACTACTCCACTGGAAGGGCATCATTCAAGCTGCCTGCGAACAATGTGATCGGACCGTTCTAGCTAACCTAGAGCCCATTCAAAGCTTTGAGAGCTTCCTTAAAGCCTCGCAAAAGCCAACATTAAAGCTACTCTTAAGTCCAGATGCCACCAAAAGCATGCATTCAGTGCTGATGGAGACAGTGCCTCAAGATATTGTCTTAATGATTGGTCCAGAAGGTGGTCACTCCCCAGAGGAGGAGGCGCTCGCCCAAGCGGCAGGCTATCAGCTCGTATCTTTGGGTGAACGGGTGCTGCGCACAGAAACAGCTGGTGTTGTAGCGATTACAGCCGTTCACACTATTTGGAACCCAGAAATGCAAAATCGCCTCAAATAGAGGCGATTAGGCTACATCGAATTGCTTTCTGATTAAGCGAATGAGTAGAAGACGCGATAAGGCGTACGACGCTCAGCCCAGAAATCAACTGCATCGCGGAAGACATCCAACAAGGTCTCGCGTGCTTCTTTGTCGAACTTCTGTGTACAAGGCAAGCCCTCTAGAACCACCACGAAGCCTGGCTGTGGGCCTGACTTATCTACCAAAGTAGTCAATGCATCTAAGAGCGGGTCATAGTTCTTTGCCTGCTGCTTAGTAAGTGAATAAGCAGTAGCAATAGACTCAAGGACCTCGCCTTTAGTCATTGCATGGGCACAGCTAGCGTAAATAAAGTGCTGACCTAATTCGGTAGCAGCTTCCTGCAGATCTGGCGTGCGGAAAGCACGAATAGATTGCACGATATTAGGGCGCACACTGCGCAACATTGCCGGTGGTCCGGCATCACGAACGGCCAAAGCGGCACGCCAAGTAGCTGTCACTTTTTTCCCCGAAACTTGATTTGCTGCATAGGTTTGTAAACGAGATAAACCACCCTGAGCATANACATTGGCAGCAGATGACTCAGTTTCAAGTCGATCATTGCTNTCCCAACTTTCAGCTCGGCTATGTTCATCGAAGCTTGCTGTATTGGTGTTTTCAGAGCGATTATTCATGATGGGTGCTAGGTTACCCTTATCCCGCCATCAAATCAAGCCCAAATACAGTACATTTTATATAAACCATTGATTTATATAGAAATAATATATGTAAGTTATCGCTAACTTACATATATTAGAAGTGCTTAAGAGATGCCCCTAGCATTACTAGCGGCCTCTACAACTGCCAAAGTCGTCACATTGACGATCCGTCGCACTGTCGCAGCTGGCGTCAGAATATGAATCGGTTTAGCTACTCCTAACAACAATGGGCCAATCGCAATGCCATTACCTGCAGCCGTCTTCAATAAGTTGTAAGAAATATTTGCAGCATCAATATTTGGCAGAACAAGCAGATTCGCATCCCCCTTTAGCGATGAAGAAGTAACAGCACCAGCACGAATGGTTGCATCCAATGCGCTATCGCCATGCATCTCGCCGTCGACTTCTAATTTCGGGTCCGCAATCTTCAGTAGAGCTAACACCTCACGCATTTTGATTGCAGAAGGTGCGTTGCTTGAACCAAAGTTGGAGTGCGAGAGCAGTGCAACTTTTGGAACGAGTCCTAATTTGCGCATCTCACTTGCGGCCATCAGTGTTAACTCTGATAACTGTTCAGCTGTTGGATCAATATTGATGTGGGTATCAACCAAGAATACTTGTCGACCAGGCAGAATTAAACCGGACATCGCACCATAAACATTTGCACCCGCCTCTTTGCCAATCACTTCATCAACGTATTTCAGATGCGTTGCAGTTTTGCCAATCGTTCCAGAGATCATGCCATCGGCCATGCCTTTAGAAATCAACATGGATCCGATCAAGCTATTACGGCGGCGCATCTCTAGCTTAGCAAAAGACTCTGTAACGCCTTTGCGCTCTGTTAAAGCGAGATAGGTCTGCCAAAAATCACGGAAACGGGAGTCATTTTCTGGGTTAACGATTTCAAAGTCATTCCCAGCCTTCATGCGCAAGCCAAATTTCTCAATGCGATGTTCAATCACCGCAGGACGACCAATCAAAATCGGCGTTGCAAGATGCTCATCAATGATGATTTGGACTGCGCGCAATACGCGCTCGTCTTCACCTTCGGCAAACACAATGCGCTTTTGGTTAGCCGGTACACGCTTAGCAATACTAAACAGTGGCTTCATCAAAGTGCCGGAGTGATACACAAACTGCTGCAATTGATTGCGATAAGCGTCAAAGTCTTTAATGGGGCGTAAAGCTACGCCATCATCCATCGCCGCTTTTGCAACTGCAGGTGCAATCACAGTAATTAAGCGTGGATCAAATGGTTTTGGAATCAAATATTCGGGACCAAATGATAAATTCTCAATGCCATATACAGAAGCAACAACCTCACTCTGCTCAGCCTGAGCTAGCTCTGCTACGGCCTTTACAGCCGCGACTTCCATGCCACGTGTAATCGTGGTGGCACCTACGTCTAAGGCACCACGGAAGATGAATGGGAAACACAAAACATTATTAACTTGGTTTGGATAGTCTGTGCGGCCCGTAGCCATGACTGCATCGGGACGAACTTCTTTTACTTCTTCAGGCAGAATTTCTGGGGTGGGGTTTGCTAAGGCGTAGATCAATGGCTTGGGAGCCATCTTCTTCACCATGTCTTGTTTGAGCACGCCACCAGCAGAGAGACCTAAGAAAATATCGGCACCTTCAATTGCTTCAGCCAGTGTACGCAGCTTAGTTTCTTGGCAGAACGGCTCCTTCTCAGGATCCATCAACTCTACGCGCCCTTTATAGGCAACACCAGCAAGATCGGTTACCCAAATATTTTTACGAGGAATACCAAGATCTACTAAAAGGTCTAAGCAGGCTAAAGCAGCTGCACCAGCACCTGATGTCACCAACTTCACTTTGTCGATATCTTTACCAACCACTTTTAAGCCATTCAAAATAGCCGCAGCAACCACAATCGCAGTTCCATGTTGGTCATCATGAAAAACAGGAATCTTCATGCGCGCTTGCAACTTGCGCTCAACCACGAAGCAATCAGGCGCCTTAATATCTTCTAAATTAATACCGCCGAAGGTTGGCTCAAGCGCAGCAATGATTTCTACTAACTTGTCGGGATCGTTCTCATTGATCTCAATATCGAATACGTCAATGCCAGCAAATTTCTTAAAGAGAACTGCTTTACCTTCCATCACAGGCTTACTTGCCAAGGCCCAATATTTCCTAAACCTAAAACAGCGGTGCCATTAGTAATCACTCCAACCAAATTTCCACGCGCCGTGTATTTAAAAGCATTAGCCGGATCTTTAACAATTTCTAAGCAAGGTGCAGCAACGCCAGGCGTGTATGCCAACGCTAAGTCGCGTTGATTGGTTAGCTGTTTCGTTGGTGCAATTTCGATTTTTCCAGGGACTGGAAACTCGTGGTAATGAAGCGCAGCATCTCTAAGGTCTGCAATTTGTTGATCTTTGCTATTGCTTGATTGGGTCATCTGTTAACTCGTTGTAAGACATATTGAGCCTTTTATTCTATTCCTCTCAGATGAAGAACTCCTAAGAGCCATAAAATGAGGCATGCATTCTGAACTTGGCGAATTTGAGCTCATTCAACGTTTTTTCAAAACGAGGGCGGAGGCTATGCCTTCTCCAGACGGCCAATCGATTGCGCTGGGGATTGGGGATGATTGCGCCCTTATCAAACCTCACTCAGAAGAAGAAATTGCCATTACTACCGATATGCTGGTCGAAGGGCGGCACTTTTTTGCGAATGCCAACCCTGAATGGTTGGGCCACAAAGCCTTAGCAGTCAACCTCTCAGACCTTTCTGCCATGGGCGCTAAGCCGCTTGGTTTCACGCTGGCTATCGCATTACCCCATGCCGATTCAGGCTGGTTAGAGGCCTTTAGCAACGGTTTATTTGCAGTTGCACAAAAATATTCTTGCCCACTGATTGGTGGTGACACTACCGCAGGTCCACGCAATATTTGCATCACAGCCTTTGGCAGTATCCCCCTGGGAAAAGCCATTAAGAGATCTGGGGCGATTGCAGGGGATGAGATTTGGGTGTCAGGCTCTGTAGGCGATGCAAGACTCNCACTTGCTGCACTGCGTCATGAATTACACCTTTCCACCATCGATTTACANGCCGTTGAACTNCGCATGCACCAACCNACTCCCAGAGTTGATNTGGGAATCTGCTTAAGGGGTATTGCTAGCGCAGCNCTGGATATTTCCGATGGGCTCTTGGGCGATCTAAAGCACATNCTCAAACAATCTAAAGTGGATGCCGAGATTTTTCTCGATCGCATCCCAAAATCTGTAACACTGCAACATCAGAGTGAATNCATTCAGAATCAATTTGCTGCATGTGGCGGAGATGACTACGAGATTTGTTTTACAGCACATCCCGAGCAACGCAATGCCGTCAATGAAATCAGCAAAAAATTACATTTAGCAATCACGCACATCGGTAACGTTAAAACAATGCAATCTTCAGAAGCAAGCATTCAGTTATTAAATAAAAATGGTGAAGCGTTGAGTGTCACTGAGACTGCAGGCTTTCTTAAATCATTCGATCACTTTGCATGAATCCAGAAATAAACCGAAGTCCAAGCGCAAAGCCTACTGTTAAATGGATGCTGGGGTC
>Ga0007860_1000089_pt1 | contig 10643 bp, 10 predicted proteins | sample CryBogCBH15Jul08_FD_54969 | JGI IMG/M metagenome (GOLD analysis project Ga0007860, IMG submission 54969) | Freshwater microbial communities from Crystal Bog, Wisconsin, USA - CBH15Jul08 | ecosystem: Environmental > Aquatic > Freshwater > Lake | place: Crystal Bog, Wisconsin, USA | collected...
AGTTCTAAGGGGTTGCCGCGACCCGCCCCAAATACTGCTGCGCGCAGTCCGTTGCGCGCTACTTGTACGGGCACTGCAAAGTCACGATCCTCAAGCAATGAAACTTCTGCAGAGCGATCGTAGAGACGTACTACCTGACCTAGGATGCCGGCGTCATTGGCAATCGGGTTGCCGAGCTTCAAGCCATCATGGCCGCCACGGTTAATGACAATGCGTTGAGAGATTGGATTGGGTGGATTGAAAAGAATTTCAACGGGAAGCGTTTTAAATGGAATTTGCTTCTGCAAATCCATTAACTGCCGCAGGTTTTGATTTTCAATTAAGAGAAACTCTGATTGGTTTGCAAGCAATGAAAGTTCTGCTTGGCGCACTTTCATTGCTTGATTTTCTTTATCAAGTGTTCCGCGTGTAGTGAAATATTCTGAGCTAGCATCAAATACATTGCGAGGCATCAGCATGACATATTCAAGTGGACGCAAGATCCAATTGACGTTATCTCGGATGGGGTTGAGAGTCTTATAGCGAAAATCGATCAACATCAATGCGATGCTGATCGATAGACAGACAATCAGTTTGACTAAAGCAGGAACGCCTTGTCTGAAAAGTGGAGGAGCGCTATGTTGCAATGCCCTGGTCGACGTGTAAGTCGATTACTCTTGCGAGAACACTCCGCCCAACTTGTCCATGCGCTCGAGTGCTGTACCGCAACCACGAGCGACGCAAGTGAGAGGATCTTCTGCTACATGAATGGGCAATCCAGTTTCTTCCAAGAGCAAGCGATCGAGGTCACGCAACAATGCACCGCCACCCGTCAACATCATGCCGCGCTCGGCGATGTCAGAGGCAAGCTCAGGAGGAATTTGTTCAAGCGCTGCTTTTACTGCAGTCACGATTTGATTCAAAGGATCGGTTAAGGCCTCAAGCACTTCATTGCTAGTGACTGTGAAGCTGCGTGGAATACCTTCAGAAAGATTGCGGCCCTTTACTTCCATCTCGCGCACTTCGGCGCCTGGGAATGCTGAGCCGATTGTCTTTTTAATTAACTCTGCAGTTTGTTCACCAATTAACATGCCGAAGTTACGACGAATGTAGTTTGTAATGGCTTCGTCAAACTTATCGCCACCAACGCGAACAGAGCCTTTGTAAACCATGCCACCCAAAGACATCACGCCAACTTCAGTTGTCCCGCCACCGATATCAACCACCATCGAACCAGCCGCTTCAGATACTGGCAAGCCAGCACCAATTGCAGCGGCCATAGGCTCTTCAATCAGAAATACTTGGGATGCACCCGCACCTAAGGCTGACTCACGAATGGCACGACGCTCAACTTGGGTAGATCCACAAGGAACGCAAATAATGATGCGTGGGCTTGGCTTTAACAGCTTGCTCTCGTGCACCATTTTGATAAATTGCTTGAGCATTTGCTCGGTGATGGTGAAGTCGGCAATAACACCGTCTTTCATGGGGCGAATCGCCTCAATGTTTCCAGGAACACGTCCCAGCATCGCCTTTGCCTCTTTACCAACGGCCAAAATGGTTTTTTTGCCACTTGGACCGCCTTCTGTGCGAATTGCCACAACCGAGGGTTCATCAAGCACAATACCCCGATCACGCATATAAATTAAGGTATTTGCGGTTCCTAGGTCGATGGCTAGGTCATTAGAAAAGTAGCTGCGGAAAAAACCAAACATGATGTAGTGGGAAAATAGTAAGTGTTAATAAAAATATATAGGAATGATACTCTAGCGCCCCATGAAACTTGATGATGTCCAGCGCATTGCGCACCTTTCCAGGCTTGAGTTAAACCAGGCAGAAGCCGAGGCAGTTTTGCCTCAATTACAGGCTATTTTTGCTTTGGTCGAAGAGATGCAAGCCGTTGATACAACAGGTCTTGAGCCCTTGGCCCACCCTATCCTATTCCTGCGTGACTTGGCGCAGCCCTTGAGAGTTGATCAGGTGACTGAATCAGACCATCGCGCTGAAAACATGCAATCAGCGCCGGCACAACAGGATGGTTATTTCTTAGTTCCGCGGGTGATTGAATGAGTTGGCACAACACCCCCATCGCTTTAATGGCGAAAGCCCTTGCCGCAAAAGAGGTCTCCAGTACAGAGCTGACAAAGTACTTTTTAGATCGTATTGAGTCTGGAAAGCAGTGGAATGCCTATCTTGATGTGAATACTCACTTAAGTTTAGAGCAAGCATCTGCAGCGGATGAACTTATTTCTTCAGGAAAATCAGGTAAATTGACTGGAATCCCCGTAGCCCACAAAGATGTCTTTGTCACCCGTGGCTGGAAGTCGACTGCCGCCTCCAAGATCCTCGAGGGCTACCTCAGTCCTTTCGATGCAACAGTGGTCGCTAATTTGGGCATTCCGAGTGCAGACAATCCAAATGGTGCTGGTATGGTTTGCTTAGGCAAGACCAATATGGATGAATTTGCCATGGGCTCTTCCAATGAAAACTCAGCCTACGGACCAGTCTTAAATCCCTGGAATTCTGAGTATGTTGCAGGTGGATCATCTGGTGGTTCTGCTGCTGCAGTTGCGGCAGGTTTAGCCCCAATTGCCACTGGAACAGATACAGGCGGATCGATTCGTCAGCCAGCAGCTTTTTGTGGCCTGACCGGGATTAAGCCAAGCTATGGGCGCGTTTCTCGGTACGGCATGATTGCTTATGCCTCTTCTTTGGATCAGGCGGGCCCCATCGGCAAGACTGCTGAAGATTGTGCTTTATTGCTTTCTGCGATGTCATCGCACGATCCCCGTGACTCCACCTCCTTGGCTGATTCCGGTGAAGACTATGGCCGCTATCTCAATCAGGCTTGGAAAGAAGCTAATGCCAACCCTGCAAAGCCTTTAGAAGGCTTGCGAGTTGGTTTACCCAAAGAGTTTTTTGCTGAGGGTTTGGCAGAAGATGTTGCCAAAGCAGTCAATGCCGCAGCTAAAGCTTTGCAAGACCTAGGCGCTCAATTGGTGGAGGTGAACCTACCTAAAACCAAGCTATCGATTCCGGTGTATTACGTCTTGGCACCCGCAGAAGCCTCTAGCAACTTAAGTCGTTTTGATGGCGTGCGCTATGGACATCGCGCCAGCGAGTATCGGGACCTAGGTGATATGTATCAGAAGTCCCGCACCGAAGGTTTTGGTGCCGAGGTAAAACGTCGCATTCTCATTGGTACCTATGTACTCTGCCACGGCTATTACGACGCTTACTATTTACAGGCGCAAAAAATTCGCCGCATTATTGCTGCAGATTTTCAGGCGGCATTTAGTCAGTGCGATGTGATTCTTGGGCCTGTGGCGCCTGATGTGGCATGGCGTTTAGGTGAGAAATCAAAAGATCCTGTGCAGATGTATTTGGAAGATATTTACACCTTATCGACCAATTTGGCAGGACTGCCAGCAATGAGCGTTCCTTGTGGATTTAATTCAAACAATCTTCCAATTGGTATGCAATTAATCGGCAATTATTTTTCTGAGGCGCGCTTACTGCAAGTCGCCCATCAATATCAACAGGCCAGCGATTGGCATTTGCGTCAAGCAAGCGAGGTGGCATGATGCAATGGGAAGTCGTTATCGGTTTAGAAACCCACGCGCAATTAAAAACGCAATCGAAGATTTTTAGTGGCGCCAGCATACGTTTTGGTGCCGAACCAAATACCCAGGCATGCGCAGTAGATCTGGCTTTGCCGGGAGTATTGCCGGTATTGAATCGTCAAGCCGTAGAGCATGCGATTCGTTTTGGCTTGGCGGTGGGCGCGAAGATTTCACCGGCTAGTATTTTTGCTCGCAAGAATTACTTCTACCCTGATTTACCTAAGGGCTATCAGATTAGTCAGTTTGAAATCCCCGTAGTGGTTGGCGGACATCTTGAAATCTTGGTGGGCGACGAAGTCAAAGTGGTTGAGCTGACACGTGCGCATATGGAAGAGGATGCTGGCAAATCTGTTCATGAAGAGGACTTCACTGGCCCGCACGGCGAGGCCTCTAGTGGCATCGACTTAAATCGTGCCGGCACTCCGCTATTGGAAATAGTTACAGAGCCTGTGATGCGAAGCGCTACTGAGGCTGTGGCCTATGCAAAGGCATTGCATGGCTTGGTCGTCTGGTTGGGTGTTTGCGATGGCAATATGCAAGAGGGCTCTTTCCGCTGTGATGCCAACGTTTCGGTGCGCCCTATGGGTCAAGTAGAGTTCGGCACCCGTTGTGAGATTAAGAATTTAAATTCATTCCGTTTTTTGGAAGAGGCAATTCAATATGAAGTGCGTCGCCAAATTGAGTTGATTGAAGATGGCGGTAAGGTTGTTCAGGAAACCCGTTTGTATGATCCTGATCGCCAAGAGACCCGCAGCATGCGTAGCAAGGAAGATGCGAACGACTATCGTTATTTCCCAGATCCCGATTTGCTGCCTGTAGTCATTGATGATGCCTGGATAGCTGACGTACGTAGCAAGATGCCAGCCTTACCAGCGCAATTGCGCGAGCAATGGCAAAGCGAGTTTGGTCTGAGTGCATATGACGCTCAGTTACTCACACAAGATCGCGACACCGCAAAAGTATTTGAGGACTTGCTGGCTATTGTTGGTAAACCTTTAGCAAAAGCAGCGGCTAACTTGATCGCAGGCGAATTCGCTTCCTCTGTAAATAAGGCTGGTATCGCAGTAGCTCATGTGCCATTAAAGGCCGAGCATTTGGCAGCATTATTAACGCGTACTGCAGATGGCACGATTTCTAACAAGATTGCTAAAGATATTTTCGCGATGCTTTGGGAAGAGGCTTTATCAGGCAAGGCAATCAGCGCTGTTGACCACATTATTGATGCCAAAGGCTTAAAGCAAATTAGCGATAGTGGAGCGCTCGAGGCCATGATTGATAAAGTCTTGGCGGCCAATGAAAAATCGGTTGAAGAGTTCCGCTCTGGAAAAGAAAAAGCGTTCAACGCCCTAGTTGGTCAGATTATGAAAGCATCACAAGGCAAAGCCAATCCAGGCCAGGTAAATGAATTGCTACGTAAAAAGCTTGGCTAAAGCAGAATACAAATGACACATTGAGAAAGAAATAGATGAGCGCAATTGATCCGCAGCAAGCAGAACAAGAAGAGTTGGTGGCTGAGTGGTTACGAGCGACCCCAGGCTTCTTTGAGCGTTACGCCAATCTGTTAAACGACATTCGTTTGAAGCATCCCCATGAAGATCGCGCGATCTCATTGCAAGAGCGTCAAATGACCATGTTGCGCACACAAAATCAGGAGCTTAATCGTCGTCTCAGTGAGATGCTTCATTTTGGAAGTCGCAATGACAAAACACAGCAAGGCTTAGTTGCATGGTTGTTGCGCTTAATGCGCGCTAACAATAAGGCTGATGTAGAGGCTGCTGTGACNCATGGCTTAGCAGAGGTATTTGAAGTGGATGCAGCACAAATTCTGTCGCCAAACAATGCGTTTGGTCCTTGGATTGATACTCCATTATGTGGATCTGCGAAAGAGCTTGCAGCCGCTAGCGTGGATTTGTTGGCTACTCAAACGACCATCGATCCTGAATGGCAAAGCATGGTGGCAATTGGGCTGCCTTTGGGTAAAGGCGGATCAAGCAATCAAGCTCCAGCCGTGCTGTTGTTGGCAAGCAAAGATGAATCACGTTTTACCGCTGACATGGGTGCCTTCTATTTGCGTCAAATCGCTGAACTAACTGCTGCAGCTTTGGATCGCGTCCAAGCTTATGAAGTCACAGCCGACTGAACTNCATCCGCTTGTGCAGGAATATCTGCATGAGCTTCATGTATTGCGTCAGTTATCGCCGCATACGCTCAAGGCGTATCGGACAGATTTAATGGAGTTACAACTTTTTGCCGCAGATGATTCTGTTGAGCTCTTAAAGGTCAGCAATGCGCATGTGCGTCGCTGGGCTGGTAGATGGCATGCCAAAGGGAAGTCATCTAGAACGATTGCCCGAGGTCTTTCTGCCTGGCGCGGTTGGTATGACTGGATCACNGAGAAAGCGGCGCGCAGAGATGCGCAGACGGGCAGGGCACGCGTCAAATTGAGCGCCAATCCAGTGGACGATGTCAAAGCACCTAAGCGCTTGNAGTCCTTGCCTAAAGCNCTTTCGGTAGAACAGGCTTTGGCATTGGTTAATCAAGTGGTGCAAGAGGCGGAGGAAAAGAAAGATCTGGAGTCCATTCGGGATGCTGCGATTGTGGATCTGCTGTATTCCTCTGGCTTACGTCTTTCGGAGCTCTTGGGTATTGATGTGATGCAAAGCAAAGATCGCCAACATGAGTCTGCGGGTTGGCTAGATTGGGATGCAGCCGAGGTCACTGTTTTAGGNAAAGGNGGCAAGCGCCGCTCTGTCCCTGTTGGGTCACCTGCCATGAAATCATTGCAGNCCTGGCGAGGGCTCCGGGATAGCGCTGAGTACGCTCAACAATCTCCCGCCTTGTTTATTTCTGCCACTGGCGCTCGCTTATCCCCTCGTACCGTTCAAGCGCGTTTACGTACCCTAGCGATGCGCGCTGGTTTGCCAACCCATGTGCACCCTCACATGATGCGTCATAGCTTTGCAAGCCACGTACTGCAATCCTCACAGGACTTACGTGCGGTGCAAGAGATGCTGGGGCATGCCAGTATTGCTAGTACCCAAATTTATACTTCCTTAGATTTCCAGCATCTTGCTCAGGCGTATGACAAAGCACATCCTCGAGCAAAGGCTGGTAAAGNCTGAGGAACTCGGTAAGATACAAGGTTTCCTCCAACGGGGAATGATTCACCACTAGATTTTGAATGGACTGACGATGGCATTAATTCCAGTAACAATTCTCACGGGCTTTTTGGGTAGCGGCAAAACTACCCTCCTCAAGCACATTCTCACCGAACAACATGGCAAAAAAATTGCTGTGATCGAAAACGAGTTCGGCGAAGAGAACATCGATAACGACATCCTGGTTCAGGACAATCAAGAAAACATTGTGCAGATGAGTAATGGCTGTATTTGCTGCACGATTCGTGGCGATCTGGTGGACGCCCTCAATGAGCTTTGGGAGCAACGCANGGATAAGAAAATTAGCTTTGAGCGTGTCGTGATTGAGACCACTGGAGTCGCCAATCCTGGCCCAGTCGCCCAGACCTTCTTTATGGATGANGATGTAGCGGATCACTATGTGTTGGATGCCGTAGTGACTCTGGTGGATGCTAAGCATGGGCAGCAGCAGCTCAGCGAACATGAGGAGGCNCAGCGCCAGGTAGGCTTTGCTGATCAAATCTTTATTACTAAGACCGATCTGGTAACGCCTGCTGAGGTTGATGCCTTGCGTGCCCGCTTAATGCATATGAACCCCCGTGCGCCTATTTCTGGGATTTCTAAGGGGGTAGTNCCGCTTGAGGCGGTTTTAGACCTCAAGGGCTTTAATTTGAACGCCAAATTGGACATTGACCCGCATTTCTTGGAGCAAGAGGACCATGACCATAGTGATTGTGGTCACGACCACAGCCACGATCACCATGATCACAGCAACTGCGGCCACGACCACAGCCATGATCATCATGGTCATGCAGGGCATACAGACCGCATCCAATCCTTTGTATTTCGTAGTGATAAACCCTTTGATCACAAAAAGCTTGAAGACTTTTTGGGCGGCATTTTGGAGGTTTTTGGCGAGAAGATGTTGCGCTATAAAGGCGTGCTTTATGTGAAGGGAAGTAACCGAAAAGTGGTATTTCAGGGGGTTCATCAGATGATGGGCAGCGATTTAGCTGGTCCGTGGGGGGCTGAGCCCAAGCAAACCCGTATGGTGTTTATTGGCATTGACTTGCCTAAGGACACCCTATTGGCAGGGCTCGAGGGGTGTTTGGCTTAGGCGGGTTCGGATACAATCTGCCGCCACGGTCAATATTGATAAAAGGTCGTAAAACTTTGGCAGAATGAGGCAATAATGCTTCAAACCCATGGAAAGAATGAGATGACGGTAAAAACAGCAACAAAAACTGCAGCGGCTCCAAAAGTTAGTAAGGCTGCAAGTAGCAAAGCTCCAAAGGGTGCGCCTTTAACTGAAGCTGAACTGCTCAAAATGGCTGACAAGGACTACATGAATGCAGCCCAGTTAGATTTTTTCCGTCAGAAATTATTGACCCTCAAAGAGGACATCTTGAAGAATGCATCAGAAACTACTGAGCATCTTCGTGAAAACATTTTGGTTCCGGATCCGGCGGATCGTGCAACGATTGAAGAGGAGCATGCGCTTGAATTACGCACCCGCGATCGTGAACGCAAGTTGCTGAAAAAAGTAGAGCAGGCTTTGGCGCGGATTGAGACTGCTGATTACGGTTGGTGCGAAGAGACTGGCGAGCCAATTGGCTTATCCCGTTTGATAGCAAGACCGACGGCTAATCTTTCCCTTGAAGCACAAGAGCGTCGTGAACTCCGTCAAAAGTTGTTTGGCGAATAACCTTTTAATACTTCGGCTGCAATGACTAAGCACCTACCAACCCTTGCTGATATCCCTCCTTTATTAAAGGCGGAGATCTTGGCCGAGGCTTTGCCTTATATCCGCCAATATCACGGCAAGACCATTGTGATTAAGTACGGCGGAAATGCCATGGTGGAAGAGCGCCTCAAAGAAAGTTTTGCGCGCGATGTCATTTTGCTCAAANTGGTTGGNATGAANCCNGTCGTAGTGCACGGCGGTGGCCCACAAATTGATGAAGCACTGAAGAAGATCGGCAAGACCGGAACGTTTATTCAGGGTATGCGCGTTACCGATGATGAAACCATGGAAGTGGTCGAGTGGGTACTTGGTGGCGAGGTGCAACAAGATATTGTTATGTTGATTAATCACTTTGGCGGACAGGCAGTTGGCTTGACTGGTAAAGACGGTGGTTTGATTCATGCCAGAAAAATGATGATCCCTGATGAAAAAAATCCAGGAAAAAAAATAGATATCGGTTTTGTCGGTGAGATCGAGGCCATTAATCCTGCGGTTGTAAAGGCCCTGCAAGATGATGCGTTTATTCCGGTGATTTCTCCTATTGGCTTTAGTGCTGAAGGTCAGGCATACAACATCAATGCTGACTTGGTTGCTGGCAAGATGGCTGAAATTCTGCATGCTGAGAAATTGGTGATGATGACCAATATTCCAGGCGTCATGGATAAAAATGGCACGCTCTTGACCGATTTAACTGCTCGAGAGATCGATGATTTATTTGCTGATGGAACTATCTCTGGTGGTATGTTGCCTAAGATTTCCTCGGCCTTAGACGCTGCGAAGAGTGGTGTGAACTCAGTGCACATTATTGATGGCCGTATTGAACACTCTTTATTATTAGAAATTCTGACTGAGCAAGCTTTTGGAACGATGATTCGTTCTAGATGAGCTATGGATAAGTGATAACTATGCGTGATTCTTTAGAGCCTTCAGAAATTGAAAGTAGTGCCGCTGAGGCTGGCAAGACACGCAAGCGTCCACGTCCAGGAGAGCGTCGCTTACAAATTCTGCAAGTGCTTGCGGAGATGTTGCAAAACCCTAAAGGTGAGCGCGTAACCACTGCAGCGTTGGCAGCCAAGATTCAGGTTTCTGAGGCGGCGCTTTATCGACACTTTGCTAGTAAAGCCCAAATGTTTGAGGGCTTAATTGCCTTTATTGAGCAGACGGTTTTTGGTTTGATCAATCAAATCAATCAAAAAGAAGAGTCAGGCCTTGCGCAAGTGCGTGGCATTTTGCAGATGCTGCTCTTCTTTGCTGAAAAAAATCCCGGTATGACTAGAGTTCTTTTAGGTGATGCTTTGTTGCAAGAAGATGATCGCCTGCAAGAGCGCATTACTCAAGTGCTAGATCGCGTTGAGGCCTCGTTAAAGCAGGCCTTACGAATTGCCCAATCCCAAGGTAGTACGTGGGGGCAGGCGGGTCAAGATGAGATTAGCATTCGTGCGGCCATGTTGATGAGTTTTGTTTTGGGTCGCTGGCATCGCTTTGCTCGTAGTGGCTTTAAGAAGCTACCAACTGAAGCATCTGATATTAGTCTTCGCATTCTTCTCTCCGAATGAGCGAGCTACACCTCTCTAGAAATACTATCCATTTTGCCGAGCCCTTGCCTTTGCAAAGTGGCGCCATGTTATCCGGCTACGACCTCGTCATTGAAACTTANGGCAAGTTAAATGCTGATAAAAGTAANGCTGTACTGATTTGCCATGCACTTAATGCCTCTCATCATGTGGCGGGCCCGGCACCCGAAGACTCAGATGACATTGGTTGGTGGGACAACATGATTGGCCCAGGTAAACCTGTTGATACCGATCATTTCTTCGTTATTGGCGTTAATAATTTAGGTTCTTGCTTTGGCTCTACGGGGCCAATGAGCATTCATGCGGAAACTGGCAAACCTTATGGGGCGAATTTCCCCGTGGTGACTGTAGAAGATTGGGTGAATACCCAAGCGCGCTTGGCTGACAAATTGGGCATTCGTAAATTTGCTGCAGTGATGGGCGGAAGCCTTGGCGGTATGCAAGCCATGGCCTGGTCGATTCAGTTTCCAAAACGTTTAGATCACTGCGTTGTCATTGCCTCGACCCCGAAATTGAGCGCGCAGAATATTGCATTTAATGAAGTGGCTCGTAACGCCATTTTGTCTGACCCTGATTTTCATGGTGG
>Ga0007860_1000097_pt1 | contig 10324 bp, 9 predicted proteins | sample CryBogCBH15Jul08_FD_54969 | JGI IMG/M metagenome (GOLD analysis project Ga0007860, IMG submission 54969) | Freshwater microbial communities from Crystal Bog, Wisconsin, USA - CBH15Jul08 | ecosystem: Environmental > Aquatic > Freshwater > Lake | place: Crystal Bog, Wisconsin, USA | collected...
GTTGCCATCTGGATTGGCTGGCAGTCCTTCATCAATATGGGCGTGAACTTAGGCTTATTGCCTACCAAGGGTTTAACGCTGCCTTTGGTAAGTTACGGTGGCTCCGGCATTTTGATGAATGCTATTGCGATAGCAATGTTATTGCGCATTGATTATGAGAATCGTATTTTGATGCGCGGAGGGAAGCTATGACGCAACCTTCCATTCTGGTGATGGCTGGTGGTACTGGTGGGCACATCTTCCCAGGGCTTGCCGTTGCCGAATATTTGCGCATTTGTGGCTGGAAGGTTTCTTGGCTTGGTAATAAAAATGGCATGGAATATCGTTTAGTGAAAGCATGCGACTTCCCATTTGAGGCGGTGGAATTCGGCGGCTTGCGCGGTAAGGGCATTAAAGCCAAACTGATGCTGCCATTTAACTTNTTGCGTGCNGGTATTCAGAGTTGGCACATCATGCGCCGCATTAAACCGAGCGTGGTTTTGGGNATGGGTGGATACATCACCTTNCCTGGCGGCTTGGTTACCAAAATATTGAAGCGCCCCCTAGTCTTGCATGAATCAAATTCAGTTGCTGGGAGNGCCAATCGTGCATTGGCAAAGATTGCCATGCGTACCTTGACGGGTTTCCCGAATACGATGGCCCATGCTGAGTGGGTTGGTAATCCTATTCGTGAAGAGTTCGATCGTATGACTACACCCGCTCAGAGGTATGAAGAACGGCAAGGCAATTTATCGATTCTGGTGGTGGGCGGAAGTTTAGGAGCTGCCGCCTTAAATGAAAATGTCCCCGCTGCTCTGGCATTGATTCCGAAAGAGTCTCGTCCAAGCGTGATTCACCAGGCTGGTGATAAGCATTTAGCAGATCTTCAAAAGCGCTATGCAGATTTAGGTGTGCAAGCCGATATCCGTCCATTCATTAACGATATGCCTAACGCCTATGCGCAGGCGGACTTAGTGATTTGTCGTTCTGGAGCAATGACCGTTTCTGAGTTGGCGGCATGTGGCGTTGCTGCTTGCTTAATTCCATTTCCGCATGCGATTGATGATCATCAAACTGCAAATGCAAGATTTTTATCAGATGCGAATGCAGCCGTGTTGTTGCCACAGCAAGATCTCAACGCACAAGACTTGGCACTAATGATTCAGAACTTTAGTCGTGAAGATTTAAAAGTGATGGCTGAGCGTGCGCATGCGCTAGCTAAGCTAAATGCAACTCAGCGTGTAGCTGAGGTATGTGCAGATTGTGCGGGGGTCGGTCAATGAAACATATCGTTCAGCAAATTCATTTTGTAGGTATTGGTGGTGCTGGTATGAGTGGCATTGCTGAGGTCTTACTCAATCTAGGCTACCAAGTCTCTGGTTCTGATTTGGCTGAAGGTGTAGCTACCAAGCGTTTAAAAGAATTGGGCGCAATAATTCATATTGGGCATGATCCAAAAAATATTGGCACTGCTGAAGCGGTAGTCATTTCCACGGCTGTAGCCGGAAACAATCCTGAGGTCTTGGCGGCGCGTGCGGCAAAAATTCCGGTGATTCAGCGTGCAGTGATGCTCGGTGAGTTAATGCGTTTGAAACAGGGTATTGCAATTGCTGGCACACATGGCAAAACCACCACCACTAGCTTAGTTGCATCTGTATTAGCTGAGGGCGGTTTAGATCCAACCTTTGTGATTGGTGGAAAACTCAATTCAGCTGGTGCGAATGCACGCTTGGGGCAAGGCGATTTCATTGTGGTTGAGGCTGATGAATCTGATGCCTCTTTCTTGCAATTATTTCCAGCGATGGAAGTTGTCACCAATATTGATGCTGATCATATGGATACCTATCAGCATGATATGGCCCGTTTGAAGCAGGCCTTTGTGCAGTTTATTCAGCGCATGCCATTTTATGGTGTGGCAGTGTTATGTGTTGATGATGCCAATGTGCGTGACATCATGCCGTTTGTATCTCAGCCAGTTTTACGCTATGGCACATCTGAAGATGCGGATATTCGGGCAAGCAATGTGAAGGCAGTTGGAACACGCATGCACTTCACGGTAGAGCGCCGCACTGTGCGTAGACATGGAAGCGTCCCAGGACCACTCCAAATTGAATTGAATTTGCCCGGCTTGCATAACGTGCGCAATGCCTTGGCTGCTATTGGTATAGCCACTGAATTGGGTGTAAGTGATCAAGCAATTATTAAGGCCTTATCTGAGTTTGATGGTGTAGGCCGTCGCTTCCAGCGCTATGGCGATATTCCGCTGGCTGCAGGAGGTAGCTATACCTTGATTGATGATTATGGGCACCATCCAGTGGAGATGGCTGCTACTTTGGCTGCTGCTCGTGGGGCATATCCTGACCGTCGTCTCGTGTTGGCGTTTCAACCACATCGATTTACTAGAACAAGAGATTGCTTTGGTGAATTTGTTCAGGTTTTGAAAAACTTTGATGCTTTAGTGCTGACTGAAGTTTATCCAGCAGGCGAGGCAAAGATTCCGGGCGCCGATGGTAAGAGTTTGCTCAAAGCAGCAATTGCTGAAGATAAAAACATCAAAGCCATGCTTAAATCTTCTGATGCTGCTTTTGCAGCCAGCGTTGCTGAGATGCCTGAAAAACTCAGTGTCATCCTGAGAGATGGTGATGTTCTCATTACCATGGGCGCGGGCTCTATATCGGCTCTACCCCACACCCTAGCCGAGGTAAAGAATGCCTAAGCTAATCACTTCGTGGGGTGAGCGTGTGAAGACAGATCTAGCTAAGCTAGATATTCAAGCGCTCGGTCGAGTGGGTGTTTTAATGGGCGGCCGCTCTGGCGAGCGTGAGATTTCCTTGATGTCGGGTAGTGGTGTATTGGAAGCCTTGCTTAACAAAGGAGTCGACGCACACGCGTTTGACCCAGGCCTGCNTTGCCCAACNGAATTAGCTAAAGAAAANTTTGATCGNGTCTTTATTTCTTTGCATGGTCGNTACGGTGAAGATGGCACGATTCAAGGTTTATTGGAATTATTGAACCTACCTTATACCGGCAGTGGCGTATTAGCCTCNGCTTTGTCGATAGACAAAATTGCAACCAAGCAAATTTGGTTAAGCAATGGCTTGGCTACTCCCGATTTTGAAGAGCTGACTGCCAATAGCGATTGGAATGCAGTAGCGAAGCATTTAGGCTTGCCGCTCATCGTGAAACCTGCGAATGAAGGGTCTTCACTTGGCTTAACCAAGGTGAAATCGGTAGATGAATTACCTGCTGCTTATCAACTAGCGGCCGGACTAGACAAGAAGGTGATTGCTGAGACTTGCATTATTGGCGATGAGTTGACTTGCCCCTTAGTTGGCGATGGTGTAAATGCTGAAGCATTGCCAGTCATCAAAATCATTCCACCTCAAGCAAATTACGATTTTCATAACAAGTACTTCTCCGATGAGACGCAGTATTTATGTCCAACTGGCTTGGCTGATGAAGTCAATACAGCCGTTCAGAAATTGGCCTTAGCAGCTTATCGTGCACTGGGTTGCAGTACGTGGGGTCGCGCTGATGTGATGTTGGATGAGAAAACAGGTAAGCCCTATCTCCTTGAAATGAACACTTCTCCAGGCATGACGTCACATTCATTGGTNCCAATGGCGGCAAAGGCTGCTGGTATTGAGTATGCAGATTTAGTGCTCTGGCTACTAAGTCAAACGCTTGTAAAAAAGGTGGGCGCATAGCATGCATACCATCGGCGCTATCTTGAACTGGTTTGGTGATACATGCGCCTTCATCATGGCGCCCCTATGGAATCATTCGGATCGTATGCAGAAGGTAAGTCGCTTTTTGATGCGCTGCTTTGCCATCATGATGCTCGTCGGGATTTTAGTTTGGTTAAGCCAGCGACCTGTATTTACTTTGCGTCAAGTGGTGATTGAGCCTGTTGCAGGTCAAACCTTAAAACACATCAATAAGCCCACTGTGAAGCAGCAGGTNTTAGAAACAGTTCAAGGCAACTTCTTTAGCGTCAGATTAGAAGATGTGAAGCGTGGTTTTGAGTCGCTCCCTTGGGTTCGTCATGCCAATGTTCGGCGAGTTTGGCCCAATGGTTTAGTAGTCAGCATTGAAGAGCAAAAGGCATTTGCTACCTGGGATGGTGCTGATAGCCAAAAACTCATGAATAACTATGGAGAAATTTTTAGTGGTCGAGTAGCAGATGTACCGGACGACACTAAGTTAGTTGATTTCAATGGGCCAGATGATGCAGGTAAGGAAGTGATGCGTCTCTATGAAAAAGCCAATGCCTGGTTTAAACCATGGGATGCCGAAGTAAAGAGCTTAACCCTGTCAGATCGATATGCATGGCATGTGAAGTTATCCAATGGTATGAAATTGGAGTTTGGTCGGGATGAAGAAGCTCCGATAAAACGCTTACAGAGGAACGCGTATCGCGTCTCTTTAAGTACTGGCCACAAGTTCAAGAAAGATGGGCTAACCGAGTTGATGCTGTGGACTTGCGTTATGCCAATGGTTTTGCAGTTCATCTCGCCTCTGCAAGCATTAAGAAGAATGAAGTCGATGATAAAAAAAGTGAGCGTAAGCAATGAGTAAAGACAACCGCGATTTATTAGTGGGATTAGATATTGGCACTTCCAAGGTGGTTGCCTTGGTTGCTGAGTTGGCAGCAGATGGTCAATTCAATGTGGTTGGCGTTGGCCAGACTGCATCCAAAGGATTAAAGAAGGGTGTCGTGGTCAATATTGAGGCGACTGTTCAGTCTATTCAGAAAGCACTGGAAGAGGCTGAAGTGATGGCTGATCGTCAGATTGCCCAAGTATTTACTGGCATTGCTGGTAATCATATTGTGAGCTTTAACTCTAGCGGTATGGTTGCTATTCGGGATAAAGAAGTCAGTGCTGGCGACGTAGAGCGCGTATTGGAGACTGCCAAGGCAATCAATATTCCGACTGACCAACAAATTTTGCACATCCTTGTTCAGGAATTCATTATTGATGGACAAGAAGATGTGCGTGAACCCATTGGTATGAGTGGTTTACGTCTTGAGGTAAAAGTGCATATCGTTACTGGCGCTGTGAGCGCCGCACAAAATATTGTGAAGTGCGTACGCCGTTGCGGCCTTGAGGTAAATGATTTGATTTTGCAGCCATTGGCATCTAGCTTGGCGGTCTTAACTGAAGATGAAAAAGAGCTTGGTGTTGTATTGGTCGATATCGGTGGCGGAACAACCGACATTGCCATTTATTGCCAAGGATCTATTCGTCATACAGCAGTGATCCCGATTGCTGGCGATCAAATCACTAATGACATCGCTATGGCATTGCGTACCCCAACCATTGATGCGGAAGATTTGAAAATTCAATACGGCATTGCGCGCCAAGATATGGCTGACCCTACTGCCATGATCGATGTGCCTGGCGTTGGCGACCGTGAGCCACGCCCAATGTCGAAACAGGCTTTATCAGCAGTGATCGAGCCGCGTGTTGAAGAGTTGTTCACGTTAGTCAGAGGCGTGGTTCGGGACTCCGGATATGAAGACATGGTTTCTTCAGGAATCGTCTTAACGGGTGGTACAGCCTTGATGCCTGGAATGGTTGAGCTTGCAGAGCAAGTATTTTTACGCCCTGCGCGCATCGGTACCCCAGAGTATCGCGGCCATCTGCATGAAGTATTACGCAGCCCAAGATTTTCAACCAGCATTGGCTTGTTGATGGAAGGTCAAGCGCAGTTATTGCGCGGTCGTCGTGTGTCTCAATCTGGTCCTTTCCAGGGTGTGATGTCACGTATGAAGGAATGGTTTGCAGGAAATTTTTAAGTTTTTTTCGTCGTCGTCAACGTAGTTCGTTTTTTACCTAGGAGGGTATATGGAATTTGAAATGTTAGATCAAGAAACAGCCGGGAAAACCATCATTAAAGTGGTTGGAGTCGGTGGCGCTGGTGGCAATGCTGTCCAGCATATGATTAAACGCGGTGTAAACGGCGTAGAGTTTATTTGCATGAACACCGATGCTGGCGCTTTACAGCGTTCTGAGGCATCTGTGAATTTGCAACTAGGCTCTAGCGGGCTGGGAGCTGGCGCTAAGCCAGAAATCGGTGCGGCCGCTGCGGAAGAAGCGCGTGCACGTATTGCGGATACTTTGCAAGGCGCGCATATGGTGTTCATTACTGCTGGTATGGGTGGTGGCACTGGAACTGGTGCAGCTCCAATCGTTGCCCAAGTTGCCAAAGAAATGGGCATCTTGACAGTTGGCGTTATCAGTAAGCCATTTGATTTCGAGGGCGTGAAGCGCTTGAAGGTTGCTGAAAATGGCGCCGCTGAATTAGAGAGTTATGTTGACTCGCTCATCGTTGTTCTCAATGAAAAACTATTTGAAGTGATGGGTGAAGATGCTGAGTTTGATAAAGCCTTTGCTTGTGCTGATGACGTTTTACACAATGCAGTTTCTGGCATTGCAGAAATCATTAATGTTCAAGGCTTGATCAACGTCGACTTTGAAGATGTGAAGACAGTCATGGGCGAACAAGGTAAAGCCATGATGGGAACGGCAACTGTTTCTGGCATGGATCGTGCGCGCTTAGCTGCTGAAGCTGCAGTTGCCTCCCCATTGCTTGAAGGTGTTGATCTTTCTGGCGCCCGTGGTGTCTTGGTAAACATTACTGCAAGCCGCTCGTTGAAATTGTCAGAAACCCGCGAAGTGATGGCTGCAATCCGTGGTTATGCTGCTGATGATGCGACTGTGATCTTTGGTACTGTGTATGACGACAGTTTGGGCGATGCTTTACGCGTAACCGTGGTTGCTACTGGTTTAAATAACCCTCAGGCTCGTCAGAATAGTCAGCCAGAAGTAGTTTGGAGACAAGCAACTGGTACTCATGATGCAATGCCAACGATGGCTGACCTCAATAGCTTTGCTCCAGCAAGCCCATCTGCTGCGATGAGTAAAGCTGGCTTGGACTCAGCATTAAGCGCCAGCGCAGGCATGGCCTTGACTGGTTCTGGCGGTATGCCTTCAGTGGCAGCTCAGCCAGCTCCAAGCGGTGTTGATTACAGCCAATATGACTTGCCAAGAGTATTCCGTAGTTCGCGTGAGGCTACACCTGCCCCTACATTAGGTGCAGATAGCTCTCCACAGGCAAAGACCATGTTGGATAAAGGGGCTGATTATTACGAGATTCCAGCCTTTTTACGTAAACAAGCAGATTAATAAACTGCTCAATACAATAGATAGTTGCGAAATGCCAGCGCGGCGCCCCTCCGGACGACGAATCCCGCGCTAGCGTTGGCATACTTACTAACAACTATTTCATTGGAGATCCTATGATTGCAGTCGGACAAAAATTACCAAACGCTACTCTCTACGAGTTTTATGACGAAGCGACTGAGGGTTGCGCTATCGGACCAAATGCTTTTGAAGTTGAAAAAGAAACTGCCGGTAAAAAAATTGTGATCTTTGCATTGCCTGGTGCATTTACACCTACTTGTTCTGCAAAGCATGTTCCTGGTTACGTTGAGCACTTCGATGCTATTAAAGCCAAAGGTGTTGATGAAATTTGGTGCATCTCTGTAAATGACCCGTTTGTTATGGGTGCTTGGGGCCGTGATCTAAAGGTAGGCAAGAAGATCCGCATGTTGGGCGACGGTAGTGCTGAGTTCACAAAGAAGATGGGTATTGAACTTGATTTAACTGCGCGTGGCTTGGGCGTTCGTTCAGACCGCTATGCCATGATTGTTGAAGATGGTGTAGTAAAAACTTTAGACCGTGAAGCTCCAGGTAAGTTTGAAGTGAGTGATGCTGCTTCTATATTGAAAAAGCTGTAATTACTCTCCTGAATTTATAAACTGATGATGAAGCAACGCACAATCGCTACTCCGGTGAAAACCGTGGGGATTGGCTTGCACTCAGGGCGCAAGGTAACGATATCGATTAAGCCTGCGCCAGTAAATTCAGGAGTTCAGTTTGTGCGAGTTGATACTCCAGAGCAATCGGTCGTTCCGGCCACTGCTCTGGCTGTATGCGATACCCGCTTGGCATCCGTAATACAAAAAGATGGCGTGCGCATATCAACGGTTGAGCATTTGCTCTCAGCGTGCGCAGGCTTAGGCCTGGATAATTTGTTGATTGAGTTGGATGGTGAAGAAGTTCCCATCATGGATGGAAGCGCCGCTTCATTCTTATTTTTAATTGAGTCTGCTGGCATTGCAGAACAAAATGCACCACGTCAATTTGTTGTGATTAAAAAACCGATCGAGGTTCGTGAGGGCGATAAGCTTGCGCGTCTCGAACCATTCTTCGGATTTAAGTTGGATTTCACAATCGACTTTAAGCATCCAGCAGTAGATAAAACGGGCCAACGTTTTGTTGTGGATTTTGCTGAGCATGCCTATCGCAGTGAAATTGGGCGCGCCCGCACTTTTGGTTTTGCTCATGAAGTTGAGGCTTTGCGAGAGATGGGTTTAGCGCGAGGCGGTAGTTTAGATAACGCCATTGTGTTGGATGAGCACCGTATCTTAAACAACGAAGAACTGCGCTACGAAGATGAGTTTGTGCGTCATAAAATCCTAGATGCGATTGGTGATCTCTACTTAGTTGGGCATCCCATTGTTGGCGCGTATGTGGCTGTGAAATCAGGCCATGCCTTAAATAATGCGCTCTTACGTAAGCTCCTGGAAGATCCAAGCGCCTACGAAATCAGCTCTTTTTCTGAAAATAAAGCTCCGCAGGCTTATTCCCAAGAAAGTCAGCCCCTCTTTTTCTAAAGGGTTTCTTTCTTATTGTTTGGGTTTGCTTTGAAGTAGTCGTTCGACCGCTTTGCGTAAGTCTGAGTCAGGCGCCAATTTATCTAGCAGACCTTCCCAAGAACTTCTTGCGGCTTGATTAAAGCCACGTGGCCTACTATTTTTATCGCCATCCCTAGGCTTCACTTCCCAAGTGGGGGTGGCGGGCTTTAAGCGAACCTTGATGGCACTGCAAGCATAACCTTTTTTAGCTAACTCATTGATTAAGCTAGGTAAAACTTGCTGAAGACGGCTGGCAATGCTGGCACTGCCCACTAGCAAAAAGAGCTCATTTTGGCCATTGGTACGCCACCCAGCCTCAATTTTAGATGCCAGATGCCCGAGCTCAAGCTCGATTAATGCAAGGTTAAGGCTGGCCTTGAGTTTGGCTAGATCTTCTGTCTTGGCAAGGATCCCCCCAAGACCGTCTGAGTCTCGTAGGTAATCGAGCCATTCATGGGCTACCTTGTTACGGGAGGGCTTAGGGGCAAAGTTCATAAAAAAAGAGGGTGCGGGTGATAAACTCAAGGACTACATTTTCTTCAATATCCCATGGTAATCGGTCTTCTTAAAACCCTGGTCGGCAGTCGTAACGACCGCCTCTTAAAACAGTATCGCAAAGTCGTTGCTAAGGTTAATGCTTTCGAAGCTAACCTGCAGACTTTGGATGATGCCGCCCTTCAAGCGAAAACCGCTGAATTCAAGTCACGCTTGAGTGCTGGCGAAGCGCTGGATGACATTGCGCCTGAGGCTTTTGCGGTCGTGCGCGAGGCTAGTACACGAGCGATGAAGATGCGTCATTTTGATGCGCAGATTATGGGTGCTCTTGCTCTTCACCAAGGCAAGATTGCAGAAATGGGAACTGGCGAAGGTAAAACGTTGACCGCTACGCTCCCAGTCTATTTAAATGCTTTAACAGGTAAGGGCGTTCACGTTGTCACCGTAAACGATTACTTGGCTCAGCGCGATGCTGAGTGGATGTCCAAGCTTTATAACTTCTTGGGCATGAAGGTTGGCGTCAATCTCTCTCAGATGGATCACACAACCAAGCAAGCCGCTTATGCTGCTGACATCACCTACGGCACCAATAACGAATTTGGTTTTGACTACCTGCGCGATAACATGGTGCAGGATTTAGATCAGCGCGTTCAGCGTGGTTTAGCTTATGCCATCGTTGACGAGGTCGATTCAATTCTGATTGATGAAGCGCGTACGCCACTCATTATTTCTGGGCAGGCTGAAGATCACACCGATCTTTATATCAAGATCAATGCATTGCCATCCTACTTAGAGCTACAAATTGGCGAAGAGAAGGCCGATGGTACTGGTGTGATAAAAGCTGGCGACTATTGGGTCGATGAAAAATCACAGCAGGTGTACTTGACTGAGCAAGGTCACGATAAAGCCGAGACGATATTAGTGCAGTTGGGCGCCTTAAATGATGGCGACTCTTTATATGCACCACAAAATATTACTTTGATGCATCACGTGTATGCAGCTTTACGTGCACATTCCTTGTATCACCGCGATCAACAGTATGTCGTTCAAAATAAAGAAGTCATTATTGTTGATGAGTTCACAGGG
>Ga0007860_1000118_pt1 | contig 9439 bp, 8 predicted proteins | sample CryBogCBH15Jul08_FD_54969 | JGI IMG/M metagenome (GOLD analysis project Ga0007860, IMG submission 54969) | Freshwater microbial communities from Crystal Bog, Wisconsin, USA - CBH15Jul08 | ecosystem: Environmental > Aquatic > Freshwater > Lake | place: Crystal Bog, Wisconsin, USA | collected...
GTGATATACACCTTGTGATCTTGCAGCAATGTCTTAACAGTATCGCGCAATAGCGTCGAGTGGTGACCAGAAAGCGGGGCAACTAGAAGCACCACTGGATCTTCTTTTAATTTTTTGATGACTTCAACATCATCAGAAAAACGTTTAAAGCGAATGAGTTTGCAGAAAGGCTTGGCTATTGTGGTCATCTCATGAATGGCAACTTCACGACCATGGGCCTGTACAGACCGAATACCAAACTCAGGTTTTTTATAGTCTTTACCTAAGCGGTAGAGCAATTCATAGCTGGCGGCTAAGCGCTCAGAACCGGGAACCTTTGAAGCAGGATTTGAGGCATTAATAAAAGCCTCAGAAGCNGCGCGAGCCCANGAACTAACAGGTTGAAGTAATGCTTTTTGAAACTCGTGCAATTGGTATAGCATGGTGCCTCCAGTAAATCAGTGTAACCGCTTATTACGCTAGAACGCGGGCGATAGCTTTCGCCACCTTATCAATATTTTTGGTATTGAGTGCAGCAACGCAAATACGTCCAGTAGAGAGGGCATAAATACCATCTTCTTTTTGCAGGCGTTCAACTTGCTCGACAGTTAAGCCGGAGTAAGAAAACATTCCTCGTTGCGCTTCGATGAAAGCAAAGTCTTGCTTAACACCAGCAGCGGCGAGTTTTTCGACGAGTGCATGACGCATCGATTTAATTCGATCGCGCATCTCGGCTAATTCATCCTCCCAGAGTTTTTTAAGTTCTGGAGAGTTCAATACGGTAGCGGCAATTGCTGCACCATGAGTCGGTGGGTTTGAGTAATTGGTACGGATGACGCGCTTCAATTGTGAGAGCACACGAGTGGATTCATCTTTGCTTTGAGTCACGATAGACAGGGCGCCAACACGCTCGCCGTAGAGTGAGAAAGACTTCGAGAATGAGCTCGATACAAAGAAAGACATGCCAGATTCTGAAAAGAGACGAACTGCAATACCGTCTTGCTCAATCCCAGCAGCAAAGCCTTGATAAGCCATATCCAAGAAAGGAATAAATCCTTTCGCTTTGCAGATCTCAATGACTTGGCGCCATTGCGCTTCGGTAATGTCTGCACCGGTTGGGTTATGACAGCAAGCATGCAACAAGACTGTAGTGTTCTTTGGGAAGGATTCTAAAGATTTCACCATGCCGTCGAAATCAACACCGCGCGTTTTGCCATCGAAGTAGGTGTACTCAACAACATCAAACCCAGCAGATTCAAAAATGCCGCGATGGTTTTCCCAAGTTGGATTACTGATAGCGCAGGGAGCATTTAAATTGAGGCGCTTAATAAAGTCAGCGCCAACGCGCAGGGCACCAGTACCACCAAGACACTCGGCTGTCACAACGCGACCGTCTTTAATCAAAGAAGAGTCTGCACCAAACAACAGGTTTTGGACGGCGCTGTTATAGGGATTTGGACCTTCGATAGGAATGTAGCTACGTGGTGAGCGCTTTGCAACGATGCCTTCTTCAGCCTGAATAACTGCCTTTAAAAGAGGTACCTTGCCTTCGTCGGTGTAATACACGCCCACACCTAGATTTACCTTATCTGGACGCTGATCAGCAACGTAGGCTTCTGTGAGGCCGAAAATAGGGTCTTTTGGGGCTAGCTGGACTGAGGAAAACAAGGTCATTTGGAGGTCGTATACGATAGTTAAAAGGATCTTCTGATACTAAAAAACGTTCAATTCTGTTTAATTTGGCTTAATTGTTGGGTTTTGAGGCTAGATTCAACTTTTTTCCAATAAAAACGGCAAAATCATCGTTTGTACAAAATTCGCTGTGAAAAAACTCACAGATGAAATGATAGCTGAGATGCCCCCTAAGTTGCCTAAAACTGCTCCAAAAACCCAAGCTGTTGATCTCCCAAAAGCACCTGTGGCCGACCCCTTGGGCGAGGCAGGTCACGACCTAGATCCAGCCAAGTTTGTTTCATTTCCGGATTCCCCGTTTCAGTTGTATCAGCCATTCCCGCCAGCAGGCGATCAACCAGCGGCAATTGACGCTCTAGTTGCCGGAATTGATGATGGTTTGACTTTTCAGACCCTTTTAGGGGTTACCGGCTCTGGCAAGACTTTCACGATGGCCAATGTGATTGCCAGAACCGGACGGCCAGCTATCGTTTTTGCCCCAAATAAGACCTTAGCAGCGCAGCTTTATAGCGAATTCCGAGAGTTTTTCCCACGCAATGCAGTGGAGTACTTCGTCAGTTACTACGATTACTACCAACCTGAGGCATACGTCCCTACGCGAGATTTGTTTATTGAAAAAGATTCATCCATCAATGAGCACATCGAACAGATGCGACTGTCTGCTACAAAAAGCTTATTAGAGCGACGTGATGTCATCATCGTTGCAACCGTGTCTGCGATTTACGGTATCGGCAATCCTGGTGACTATCACAGCATGGTGATGACTTTGCGTCCTGGCGACAAGATGAGCCAGCGCGATATTTTGATGCGCCTGATCGCCATGCAATACGACCGCAATGAAATTGACTTTAAACGTGGTGTATTTCGCGTGCGAGGCGACACGATTGATATTTTCCCAGCCGAACATAATGAGTTAGCTGTGAGAGTGGAATTGTTTGATGATGTAGTTGAAAGCTTGCAATTCTTTGATCCGCTCACTGGAAGAATTCGCCAGAAAATTCCTCGCTTTACTGTCTACCCAAGCTCTCACTATGTAACCCCACGCGAGACAGTTCTCAAAGCCATTGAAACCATCAAGACTGAACTGCGTATTCGCTTAGATGAGTTTGTCAAAGATGGCAAGTTGGTTGAGGCGCAACGCCTTGAGCAACGTACCCGCTTTGATCTAGAGATGCTCAACGAGTTGGGCTTTTGTAAAGGAATTGAGAACTACTCCCGCCATCTCTCAGGCGCCATGCCTGGAGAGGCGCCGCCTACCTTAGTGGATTACTTGCCCAATGATGCGTTGATGTTTTTAGATGAGAGCCACGTTTTAATTGGACAACTCAACGCGATGTACAACGGCGATAAATCACGTAAAAGTACCTTGGTTGAATTTGGTTTCCGTTTGCCTTCTGCGATGGATAACCGACCACTCAAGTTCTCTGAATTCGAAACGAAGATGCGTCAAACCGTTTTTGTTTCTGCAACGCCTGCTGATTATGAAAATACACATACCGGCCAAGTAGTGGAGCAAGTTGCTAGACCGACTGGTTTGGTTGATCCTGAAATTGAAGTCTTACCCGCTAGCTCACAAGTTGATGACTTGTTGGGTCAGATTCATGAGCGCGTCAAAGTACGCGAGCGCGTTTTAGTGACCGTGCTGACAAAACGCATGGCAGAACAGTTAACCGACTATCTCTCGGATCATGGTGTGAAGGTACGTTATGTTCACTCTGATATCGATACTGTTGAGCGAGTAGAAATTTTGCGAGACCTCCGTCTGGGAGTATTCGATGTTTTGGTAGGCATTAATCTATTGCGCGAAGGTCTGGATATTCCGGAGGTTTCTTTGGTAGCCATTTTGGATGCCGATAAAGAAGGTTTCTTGCGCTCTGAACGTAGTTTGATTCAGACCATCGGCCGTGCTGCCAGAAATATACGCGGCAAAGCCATTTTGTACGCCGATCGCATTACCGACTCCATGAAGCGTGCGATGGGGGAAACAGAGCGCCGCAGAACTAAGCAAATTGCCTTTAATAAACTTCATGGCATAGAGCCCAGAGGTGTGACCAAGCGGATTAAGGACATTATTGATGGCGTTTACGACGTCAATGAGAAGCGCTCAGAGATGCAGGTAGCCGAGGAGAGGGCTCGGTATGAAGATATGAGCGAGAAGGACCTGTCGGGCGAAATTAAGCGCTTAGAGAAGCAAATGAACGCCGAGGCTAAGAATTTGGAGTTTGAAAAGGCGGCTGCTACCCGAGACCGCCTCACAAAGGTCAAAGAAATGGCTTTTGGAGCTCGTTCTCGGGATGGCCTTTAGTTTTTTGGGATAATTCCTGAGCGGATTGGTGGGGTATATGGTATAGTTGACTGGAATAGTCGGGTATTACCGATTCGACTGTTAGCTGTCCATAACAATCCATTACCAAGGTGACATATGAGACTTACAACTAAAGGCCGTTTTGCTGTAACTGCAATGATCGATTTAGCCCTGCGCGAAACGCATGGCCCTGTAACGCTGGCTGGAATTAGCCAAAGACAAAAAATTTCCCTCTCTTACTTAGAACAGTTGTTCGGTAAATTACGCCGTTTCAATATTGTGGAGAGCACTCGCGGTCCTGGCGGTGGTTATACCCTGGCGCGTAAAGCTAATGAAATCAGCGTAGCCGACATTATTGTTGCCGTTGACGAACCATTAGATGCAACCCAATGTGGTGGCAAAGGAAATTGCCATAGCGATGAAGAAAATCATGGCCTCTGTATGACGCATGACCTCTGGACGAATCTCAACTCTAAAATGGTTGATTACCTAAGTTCCGTGTCTTTGCGTGATTTAGTTCAGCAACAAGAGGGTCGCGGCATTGTGCTGCATGACCTGCGTCATAAGAAAATCAAAATTGAAGGCGTGAAGTCTGAGAAGACTGCGCCAGTAGTAGCAGCGAAAAAAGAGGTCGCCCCAAGAAACCTCTCGTGAACTCCGTTTTTAATCTGGCTCAGCAAAGCTAAATACTAGCAAGCCAATTTTTATAAGTAAATCATGAACGCACCACAAGACATTCCAGCACAAGCGGTTCCGATGTTTAGTCCTAAGCACTTTCCGGTGTATATGGACTACTCAGCTACAACGCCGATTGATCCACGCGTGGTGGATAAGATGTTGCCTTATTTGCGTGAGCAATTTGGTAATGCTGCATCCCGTAGCCATGCTTATGGCTGGGCTGCGGAAGAGGCGGTTGAGTGGGCGCGTTCAGAAGTAGCTCTATTAGTACATGCTGATCCAAGAGAGATCGTATGGACTAGCGGCGCTACTGAAAGTATTAATTTGGCATTAAAAGGCGCTGCCCATTTCTACAAAGATAAGGGTAAGCACATCATCACCGTAAAGACTGAGCACAAGGCTACTTTAGATACTTGTCGTGAGTTAGAGCGTGAAGGCTACGAAGTCACTTATTTAGATGTATTGCCCAACGGCATGATCGACATTGAGCAGCTCGAAAAAGCAATGACTCCTGGCACCATCATTGTGTCAGTGATGTTTGTGAATAATGAAATTGGCGTAGTACAAGACATTCCGAAAATCGGTGATTTGTGCCGTTCACGGGGTGTCATTTTTCATGTGGATGCAGCGCAGGCTACTGGCAAAGTAGAAATTGATTTAGAAAAGCTCAAAGTAGACCTCATGAGTTTTTCTGCTCACAAGACTTATGGCCCTAAGGGGATTGGCGCTTTGTTTGTGCGTCGTAAACCGCGCATTCGGATTGAGGCGCAGATTCATGGTGGCGGTCATGAGCGCGGGATGCGTTCTGGCACCTTGGCGGTTCACCAAATCGTTGGTATGGGGGAAGCCTTCCGCATTGCCCGTATTGAAATGGCTGAAGAAAATAAACGCATTCGCGCCTTACGTGATCGTTTATTAGCTGGCTTGAAAGATATTGAAGAGGTTTATGTCAATGGCGACATGGATCATCGCGTTCCACACAACCTCAACATCAGCTTTAATTATGTTGAAGGTGAATCGATGTTGATGGCCTTGAAAGATTTGGCGATCTCATCAGGCTCTGCTTGTACCTCCGCTTCATTAGAGCCTTCTTATGTATTGCGCGCCTTAGGCCGTAACGATGAATTAGCCCATAGCTCCATTCGTTTTACATTGGGCCGCTTCACAACTGAAGAGGAAGTGGATTTCACGATCAAGTTGGTAAAAGAGAAGATCGCGAAGTTGCGTGAGCTCTCACCATTGTGGGAAATGTTTAAAGATGGAATCGATCTGAGCACGATTCAGTGGGCTGCACACTAAGAATATTGAAAAGATAAAGAGAAAATATCATGGCATATAGCGAAAAAGTAATCGATCATTATGAAAATCCCCGCAACGTGGGTTCATTTGCGAAGGGTGACGACAACGTAGGCACTGGCATGGTNGGTGCACCGGCATGCGGCGATGTAATGAAATTACAAATCCGTGTGAATGATCAAGGCGTGATTGAGGACGCAAAATTTAAGACCTACGGTTGTGGTTCTGCGATTGCCTCCTCATCCCTTGTGACTGAATGGGTCAAGGGCAAGACCTTGGATCAAGCTTTAGAGATTAAGAACTCTTTGATTGCTGAAGAATTGGCTTTGCCGCCTGTGAAGATTCACTGCTCGATTTTGGCTGAAGATGCCATCAAGGCAGCGGTAGCGGATTACAAAGAAAAACATCCAGCGAAATAAGTAAAAAACGAACGACATCATGGCAATTACCTTAACCGATAAAGCAGCGCAGCACGTTCAACGTAATTTAGATAAGCGCGGCAAGGGCTGTGGCTTACGCTTAGGCGTACGCACTACCGGCTGCTCTGGGTTGGCTTATCAATTGGAATATGTTGATGAGTCCGCTCCTGAAGATACGATGTTTGAGTCCAATGGTATTAAGGTCTTTATTGACCCTAAGAGCTTGGCTTATTTAGATGGAACAGAATTAGATTTTGTGCGTGAGGGTTTGAACGAAGGATTTAAGTTTCAAAATCCAAACGTAAAAGATGAGTGTGGTTGTGGCGAATCCTTCCGCGTCTGACGATTACTTTCGCTTTTTTGGTTTAAATCAGCAATTCAACATCGATTTGTCTGTCTTAGATCAGGCTTACCTTGCTATTCAGAAGGAGGTACATCCCGATCGCCATGCTCGTGGCAGTGATACCGAGCAGCGCCTAGCAATGCAGATGGCGACTTTTGCTAACACGGCATTTCAAACTCTAAAGAACCCAATTCAGCGTGGCCTTTATCTATGCAAATTGCATGGTGTAGACGCTAAGCTGGAAACCAATACCGCGATGCCAGCTGCTTTCTTAATGAAGCAGATGGAATGGCGTGAGAGCTTGGATGAACAGGCTGAAGACCTACCTGGTCTTGAAGTGCTGATGGATGAAGTCAACCAAGTCAAGCAAGAAACCATTGCCGAAGTGGTTCAAGCCATTGATGCTGCTAAGAACTATGTGCGGGCTGCCGAGTTATTAAGAGGCCTGCTATTCATCGATAAGTTTGCTATTGAACTCGATGACGCTATTGCGGCTTTGGCTTAGCTTTAAACTAACAGATCATGGCCTTATTACAAATCTCGGAACCNGGTAAGTCTCTTGCCCCCCATCAGCGACGCATTGCNGTAGGCATTGACTTGGGAACCACNAATTCNTTGGTGGCGATNGTTAGAGATGCATTGCCTAAAGTATTGCCAGATTCCCAGGGGAGAGAGTTACTTCCTTCGGTGGTCCGCTACCTGCCAAATGGTAGAACTCAGGCTGGCTTTGAAGCCTTAGCGAGTGTGGTTTTAGATCCAAAGAATACGATCGTCTCAGTAAAGCGTTTCATGGGGCGTGGCTTACTCGATGTCGAGCATATTGAAAGTGCTCCTTACGATTTCGTGGATGAGCCCGGCATGTTGAAGTTGAGAACGGTTGCTGGAGATAAAAGCCCCATTGAAGTTTCTGCAGAAATTCTGGCGCGCTTACGTCAGTTGGCTGAAGACTCCGTTTCTGATGACATTGTTGGAGCAGTGATTACTGTTCCCGCTTACTTTGATGACGCACAGCGTCAAGCCACTAAAGATGCAGCAAAGTTGGCCGGCATTGAGGTATTGCGTTTATTAAATGAACCAACTGCAGCCGCCATTGCTTATGGTTTAGATAATGCCTCTGAAGGTATCTACGCTGTCTATGACTTAGGTGGAGGCACCTTTGATATTTCCATTTTGCGTATGAGCAAGGGAGTATTTGAAGTTCTGTCTACCGGTGGCGACTCTGCTTTAGGTGGTGATGATTTTGATCACCGTTTGTATTGCTGGGTGATAGAGCAAGCTAAACTGCCACCATTGTCGGTGTATGACCATTCCACTTTATTGCAATCTTGTAGACACGCTAAAGAGTTACTGAGTCATAACCCTCTGGCACGCGTTCATGAGACGCTGGCTGATGGTACGGTAGTGAATGTTGGCGTGAGTCAGGCCCAGTTCTTTGAGATTACTCAGAACCTCGTAAATAAGACATTGGTTGCAGTCAAGAAAGCCTTGCGTGATGCAGGCCTTAAGGCTGATGAGGTTAAAGGTGTCGTGATGGTGGGTGGTGCAACCCGTATGCCCAACGTCCAGCGCGCTGTTGGTGAATTATTTGGCACTAAACCTTTAAACAACCTCAATCCTGATCAAGTAGTGGCCTTAGGCGCCGCCATGCAGGCTGACCTGCTAGCTGGTAATCAAAGCAAAGATGATGAGTGGTTGTTGTTGGATGTCATTCCGCTATCTCTTGGTATTGAAACCATGGGTGGTTTGGTAGAGAAAATTATTCCTCGTAACACACCTATTCCGGTTGCCCGTGCACAGGATTTCACAACATTCAAAGATGGTCAGACTGCATTAGCCATTCAGGTGGTGCAGGGTGAGCGTGAGTTGGTGCAAGACTGTCGCTCCTTGGGTCGCTTTGAATTGCGTGGCATTCCAGCAATGGCCGCTGGTGCAGCACGAATTCGAGTGACCTTCCAAGTGGATGCCGATGGTTTGTTATCAGTGAGCGCCACGGAGCAGGGCTCTGGGGTTCAAGCCTCGATTGATATCAAACCTTCCTATGGTTTGACTGATGCAGAAATTACTCGCATGTTGCAGGATGGGTTTGCTTCTGCCAAAGAGGATTTATTGTCTAGGTCTTTACGTGAAGAACAGGTCAATGCGCAGCGTTTATTAGATGCTGTACAGACTGCATTAGATAGTGACCGTGCTTTACTCAACACAGAAGAGCAATCGACCATCGATCAAGAGATGGCAATCCTGCAAAAGATCCTGACAGAAGAAGTTGATAGCGCTGTGGTTCGAAAAGCTGTCGACCGCGCAGCCAAGGCAACTGATGAATTTGCCCAAATGCGTATGAATGCAAGCATTCAGAAAGCATTAGCCGGTAAGAACGTTGCCGAAATTTAATACCAGTACATAGCAATTAAAACTAAGCAGAAACTAAGTCATGACCCAAATTGTTGTTCTTCCTCATAGTGAATATTGCCCAGAAGGCGCTGTAGTTGAAGTGGCGCCAGGCACCTCGATATGTGAGGCCTTATTGGAGAATGACATTCCCATTGAACACGCCTGCGATATGGTTTGTGCCTGCACCACCTGTCATGTGATTGTTAGGGAAGGGCTTAATAGCCTCAATCCTCCAGATGAAAACGAAGAAGATATGCTCGACCGCGCTTGGGGCTTAAACCCCCAGTCACGCCTTTCCTGCCAAGCAATCGTGGCGCGTGAGGACTTGGTAATTGAAAT
>Ga0007860_1000122_pt1 | contig 9295 bp, 9 predicted proteins | sample CryBogCBH15Jul08_FD_54969 | JGI IMG/M metagenome (GOLD analysis project Ga0007860, IMG submission 54969) | Freshwater microbial communities from Crystal Bog, Wisconsin, USA - CBH15Jul08 | ecosystem: Environmental > Aquatic > Freshwater > Lake | place: Crystal Bog, Wisconsin, USA | collected...
TTTAAGCCAGACTATTCCGCCAATGAGTCCTGAGACTGAGGCTATCAGCAAAATGCCTGGCAAAGAACTCCAGCCTAGCCAGGCCCCGAGAGCGGCGAGTAATTTGGCATCTCCCATCCCAATGCCGTCTTGTTTTTTGATGAGGCGATATACATAGTTTGGGAGCCAAAGGAAGGCATATCCCAGGCCAGCCCCGATCAACGCAGACTGAGCATTTGTAAAGCCCCAGCTTGTAAATACACTCAGACCAAGACCAGCAATGATGAGGGGCAAGGTAATGCTATTGGGTAAGCGAAAGGTCCGGAAATCAACATAGGCTAAATACAGCAATACCCCAATCAGTATTACTTGTAAGTAGTTTGATTCAACAGAAAGCATTAGACAATTTGCGAGATTAAAAATTGGTAGATAGAGAATGATGACTAATCCTCCAATGATGGCGCCAACCAAAATGATTAGCAAGGGCTCGAGACTTTGACTGAGGGTGTTGAGTTGATTGCTAAGCTGAGCACCCAGAATATCCGCGCGTTTATTGAGCATCTCTGGGAGCGAGCCACTTTCTGCACCAATGCGTAGTAACTGCAATGTTTCTACATCGCACAAGGCTCCAGTTGGATCTGCTTTTTTGAGTGACTCACCCAGTGGCCAACCTCGGGTGAGGTGCTTAAAGACCTCAGCGCTAAAGTCATGACTGAGCCAGTGATTGGAAGATTGTGCTGTGATGCGTAATGCATCTGGAAGCGGTAATCCGGAGGATAGTAAATGCCCAAGAGTTCTGCACCAATGCGTCAGCGTGGCAAGTCTAAATAAATTCCCCAATACCGGAATGCGGAGCGTCATGCGATCACAGCCTTTTTGTAGGCGCGGGGACTTTAACCAAGCGGCAATAAATATCCCAAGCAACACTGTCATCCCAATAAGGAGCTCTATATAAAAATGTTCGATCAGGGTGGAGACTGCTATTAATGCACGCGTAGGCGCAGGTAGCTCAGCCTGAAAATGCCCAAAGACATCTTTAAAGACAGGGACAACCCAGACCATCATCACAATCACGAGACCAAAAGAGGTGGAAAGGGTAATGATGGGATAGCTGAGCGCTTGCTGTATTTTTCGGCGCAGTTCAATCTGCTCAGTAAGTTGTTGGCTAATGGTTTTAAGGGCTAAAGACAAATCACCAGATCGTTCGCTAACGCGAATAAGGTTAATAAACTCCATGGAAAATTGACCGCCTTGCTCTCTTAGGCAATGGGAGAGGCTATATCCTTTTTTGAGAAGGGTGTGAATGCGCATTAGCCAGCCGAGCCAAGGCTTCGGAGCGGATTGATAAAGTAGTTCAATAGCATTTAAAAGCGGCAAGCCAGCATGAAGTAAAGCCAACAGTTGCTGAGCAAAATGGAGTTGCTCTTGTTTGGTCAAGCTCTTCTGGAGCAGGGGATGATCTCTTAATGCCATGTGCCAATCTCAGATACCAGAGAAGCCTCGTTGATGAGTCCAGATTTGACATGACGCATGCCAGCTTCATACATATCTAGACGCTTGATATTTTTGTCTGCCAGCAATGTGATGTTGAGTATTTCATGTACACCTATTCGGCCCAAGTAACCAGATCCCTTGCAGGCCTTACAAGTCGTCTGATCAGACTCATGGAGGCAGTGTTGGCAGAGGGTGCGAATTAATCGTTGGGAGCTCACGCAACGCAAGCAAGAGTCAATCGACTCCTGATCGATTCCCAGGCTTTTGAGACGGGACAATGCGCCTCTAGCATTGCGGGTATGCAAGGTACTGAGCACCAAGTGACCAGTTTGCGCGGCCTGGATAGCAAGCTGCGCTGTTGCTGCATCTCGAATCTCACCGATCATGATGACATCTGGATCCTGTCTGAGTAGGGCGCGAATGATGCTTGCAAAATCTAGTCCAGCGCGGGGGTGATAAGCCACTTGGTTAACACCAGGAAGGCGAATTTCAATGGGGTCTTCAATCGAGCAAAGATTGCGGTGAATCAGATTTAATTCTCTTAGGCAGCTATACAGCGTGCGGGTTTTGCCGCTACCCGTCGGGCCTGTTACTAAAATAAGGCCGTTTGATTGCAGAATCGCGCTACGAAAAATTTCTAGCTGTTCTGGTAGTAAGCCGAGCCGATCAAGACTAAGGTTCTCAATGTGACTTGGCAGAATCCGAACTACGGCCTTTTCGCCATAGAGCGTTGGCAGTATCGATACACGGCAATCGGTATTGGGCTTACTGAAGTCATGACCAACGCAGAGCCGCCCATCTTGTGGGAGACGTTTTTCGGCAATATCTAAGCGTGCCAATATTTTGATGCGAGTGATTAAGCGCTCGTGAAGATCAATGGGGTGGCGTGATTGAAGCTCTAAGAGCCCATCAACCCGAATGCGTACTAAAGTTTCTTGTGGGCCGGCTTCAATGTGAATATCAGTCGCCCTGGAATGAAGCGCATTAACGGTGATTTCATGCCAGGTGCGAATGATAAGAGAGTCATCTTGATGGGTACTCAATCTTTATCGACGGTAAGTGTTGGTCGATAAAGCTTTACGGTTCTAACGCCTTGATCATCAAACTGCACAATTTCCATCACGATGCCGGCAATACGAATACTGACATCGTGATCAGGAATTGCTTCCAGCTTTTCTAGAATTAGCCCATTAAGAGTGCGCGGGCCATCCAAAGGCAGATCTAGATTCAATAGACGATTGAGATCGCGCAGGGAAGAACTGCCGCTGGCAAGATACGTTCCATCCGGCAGCCAGCGGGGGTCATTGGAGAGGTTGGAGAACGAAGTGGTGAATTCACCGATTAACTCTTCAACAATATCTTCAAATGTCACCAGCCCAAGGACTTCACCATATTCATTTACCACCAGGCTTAGGCGCTGTTGATTATCTTGAAAGAATTGCATCTGTTGCAAGACAGGGGTGCCACTGGGAATGAAGTAAGGCTCGTTTACCAAGAGTTTAAAGTCTTGATGTTTTAGTTGAGCATGGCCCAGTAAAGACAGTGCCTTTTTGACTGACAGAATGCCAATGATGCGTTCGGAATCCCCATCACATACTGGTAACTTGTTGTGATAACAGGTTTCTAGTTGTTGGACTACTTCGTCGATTGGCCTGGAGAGATCGAGAATTTCAATCTTCGATCTTGGTGTCATCACATCATCAACCAAAATATTTTCGAGATTAAATAGATTCAGAAGAATATTACGATGATGGTTTGATACAAAGCGGTTGGACTCGAGTACAAGGCTACGAAGCTCTTCTTTGCTCATGGCTCTATTTTCAGTAGAGGCTTGCAGTCCAGATACCTTCATGAGTCCTGATACAAAGCTATTAATGAACCATAGCAAGGGCTTGAGAATGTAGGTGAGAGGAAGAATGAGCCAGCCAACATTAGAAGCAATTTTCTCTGGGAATGCAGCACCAATGACCTTCGGAGTAATTTCACTAAAAACAATAATCAGTAATGCAACAACTAAGGTTGCGATAGTGAGGACTAAGCCGCTCTCACCAAAAATATGCAGCGCAATCCCAGTGACCAAGATTGGCAGGATGGTATTGATAAGGTTATTAGAAATTAACAATACCGAGAGCAGCGAATCAATTCGCTTTAAGAGTCTTTCTGCTAAAGCTGCTCCTGGGTTGCCTCCATTTGCCATGGCGCGAAGACGGTGGCGATTGGAAGACAGCATGCTGGTTTCGGCCATGGAAAAAAAGCCGGAAAGCGCTAGTAAAAATAAGACGAGAGAGACCTGAGCAATAAAAGGCCAGTCGTCAAAAAAGGTGTCCATCGGTTATGCCTGCAAAGAATATGGAGGATTCAATATAGCAAAGTGCCATTTCAGAGGCTAGCGGTTTTGTCGTTCGCCCTGCTTCTGTAACTCTTATAGTTGTGTAAGAATCATCCTTATGCCCTCGCAAGCAAAGAAATCTCCGTCACAAAATGCCCAATATTGCGTTATTGAGGCCCCTTTTGGGCATTTGGGGATTTTGACTGAGATGGTGGACGGCAGTTTGATGTTGTCTAAGATTGATTATTTATCCTCCAAGACTCGCCTAAGTCTACCCAGCAATCAGTTGGCAAAAGAGGTGGCAAAGCAGTGTGCAAGTTACTTCAAGAACCCCGGGCACCAATTTGACCTTCCCTTAAAGCCTGCTGGCACAGAGCATCAGAAAAAGGTTTGGAGAGCTACTCAAGATATTCCACTTGGCAGCACTGCAACTTACGGTGGGATTGCTAAGAAAATCCACAGTGGCCCCAGAGCAGTTGGTACAGCATGTGGCGCCAACCCCTATCCTTTAATCGCCCCATGCCATCGCGTGGTTTCGGCTCAAGGTATCGGTGGTTATATGAAAGAAGATTCGCCTGGACTGTATCGCCAAATCAAAATTTGGCTTTTAAAACATGAGGGCGTTCTTTAGTCTCGATCTACTGCTTTGCCTTCAGCTTTCTTAAAGGGCTACCCCATAAATAGAAAAAACTTTTAATGAGCCCATTGCTACCGGCGGCTATTTTTGTAAAGCCGTAGAAAAACCAGACAGTATTTCTGGAAAGCTTGATATCTTCTTGCCGCTCGAAATGGTCTCCTGCAGCAAGCTTGTCTAGGGTTAGCACCGCAAGCCCAAATGCCAAGAGGCAAAAACGGCGCATACCTACTTCCTCTTTAGGAATCAGGAGGATGTACGTTAAAGAATCAGATAGTTTTTGATAGGCAATCTGAAGCAGGTCAAGCTGACTCAAGTTAGCTGGCTTCCAAGACACGCCTCTGGCGCGATCCTCGGGAGAGTCTTTCAGGATATTGGTCATTTGCAGTGCTTGACCAAAGGCGATTGCTAGATTCTCATGTCCCTGAATGTTTTTTGAAAATTGGGGAGAGTAGTGGCGAAAGATGCTAGTGAGAAGTTCCCCGACTACTCCAGCGACTACATAGCAGTAGTCTTCAAATTCAGATAAGTCTTTTAAGCCTGCCTCAGTTTGCCGCCCATGAAAACGAGACATCCCTTCGGACATCATGGAAACGCAGCGACTCACTGCCTCTTGATCATGCCTGGAGCAAGTATGCAGAATGCGTAATACGGTTGGGGTATGGGCGATCAAATCCAACTCATCATGATTGGAGTAATTTTTGAGAGCGTCAAGACAGAGCTCTACAAAAGACTCAACTGGGGCTCTTTCAAGCACCACATCAAGAAATAATGCTGATAGATTTTTTTTGGCTTCTGGCGTGAGTTCTGCAGCATCTTCTATGGTGTCCACAATGCGACACAGCAGATACGTGTTACCCACTACCTTTTCAATGATTGGAGGCAGCAGGGGGATAGTGAGTGCAAAGGTGCGAGATACCGAAGATAAGATGGCTTTTTGATAAGCCAAGTCGGTTTGGGAGTTCTCAATTAGCAGATTCACAGGGCAATTATGTCAGACCTCTATGCCCCAAAGCGATTCAAATTCCTTAACTGCCAGAAATGACAAGGTCATATAATTTGAGCAAATTCATGTAGGAGATCTTGGGCGATGTTGATTTGGTTTGTCATCATCTATTGGGTAGTGTCAGTCGGCATTGGCTTGTGGGCTGCATTGCGCGTAAAAAATACTGCCGACTTTGCAGCAGCAGGCCATAGCCTGCCTTTACCTATAGTTACTGCCACAGTATTTGCAACCTGGTTTGGGTCTGAGACCGTATTGGGTATTCCGCTACTTTTTTGAAGGATGGTTTTGGCGGAATAGTTGCCGATCCTTTTGGCTCATCACTTTGCTTAATTTTGGTTGGCCTCTTTTTTGCTCGCCATTTGTATAACCGCCGCATGCTCACGATTGGCGATTTCTTTCGTGAGAAATATGGTCGAACAGTAGAGGTCTTGGTCACTCTTTGTATCGTCGTTTCTTATCTAGGGTGGGTAGCAGCTCAAATCAAAGCACTTGGTTTGGTATTCAATGTAGTGTCTGAGGGAGCCATTACTCAAACTGGTGGCATGTTAATTGGTGCCGGTAGCGTCTTAATTTATACACTTTTTGGCGGTATGTGGGCGGTTGCCATTACCGACTTTATCCAGATGATCATTATTGTTGTCGGGATGCTTTATATCGGTGGTGAGATGACGGCGCAGACCGGCGGCATTGGAGTGGTGATTGAGCGGGCCTCTGCAGCAGGTAAATTTAATTTCTGGCCAGAGATGAACTTGGCCTCCATTCTAGGGTTCGTAGCTGCCTTGTGCACAATGATGCTGGGCTCCATTCCACAGCAAGACGTATTCCAACGTATTACCTCTTCAAAGAATGTGAATATTGCAGTTCAGGCAGCACTCCTTGGAGGTGTACTGTATTTCATTTTTGCTTTTGTGCCGCTGTACTTGGCATACTCCGCAACCATTATTAATCCCGGCTTGGTCAATCAATATTTAGATACCGATCCTCAGATGATCTTGCCGAAGTTGATCATGAACCATGCGCCACTCATTGCTCAAGTCATGTTTTTTGGTGCATTGTTATCGGCAATTAAGAGCTGTGCAAGTGCCACTCTATTGGCGCCGTCAGTGACCTTTGCGGAAAATATTGTGCGAGGCTTCTTTAAGCATCTCTCCGATCAAGATCTTCTGAAGATCATGCGGATTACCGTGCTCTGTTTTACCGTAGTGGTCACTTTCTTTGCGATTAATTCCCAGTTGTCGATTTTTAAGATGGTCGAGAGTGCATATAAGGTGACCCTGGTTGCAGCATTTGTTCCCTTAGCTTTCGGCGTCTATTGGTCTCGAGCTAATTCTTTGGGCGGATTGTTGTCAGTCGTTTTTGGTCTCACCATGTGGATTAGTTGTGAGATCTTGGCTCCGAATGCCATCATGCCTCCTCAATTGGCGGGCCTATGCGCCAGCATTGTTGGGATGCTGATAGGCGGTTTAGTGCCTAAGGGCTTACTAAAGGCTATCTGAAGGCTCTGCCTAAAAATGAGGCAGAGATTATTTTGTTGCACCGCAAAATAATCTCCTCTAATATTGCATTAATTCAATATTTTTTGTTCTTGTGGAGTTCCTATGAAAATTTGTGTGATCGGTGGGGGTGGCGCCATTGGCGGCTACCTGGCTGTGATGTTGGCGCGAGCGGGCAACGAGGTAACTGTTGTTGCACGTGGGGCTACTTTGGCAGCGATCAAGGAACGTGGTCTGGCCTTGATCATGGACGATCAACCGGAGCCATTGGTAGCCGAAGTTAAAGCGGTAGAAAAAATTACGGATGCCGAAACGCCAGACGTCGTGATTTTGGCAGTGAAGGCTCACCAAGTTGAGCCGATTATTCAAGATCTTGCTGCCATCATGGGNCCNGAAACNATTTTGATTCCGATGCAAAACGGCATTCCTTGGTGGTACTTCCAAAAACTATCNGGTGAATANAAAGACCATTCTGTAGAAACCGTGGATGCTGGTGGCGTTGCTAAGGCNGCGATTAATCCTGACAACATTATTGGTTGCGTAGTGTATCCAGCAACCTTTACTCAAGCGCCNGGCGTGATTCGTCACGTTGAAGGCAATCGTTTCCCATTAGGTGAGTTAGATGGCAAAGTGACTGAGCGTATTCAGAAGATCTCAGACATGATGGGTGCCGCTGGATTTAAGTCACCCATTCTGGAAGACATTCGCTCTGAGATTTGGCTCAAGCTTTGGGGCAATATGACCTTCAATCCAATTAGCTCTTTAACTCATGGAACCTTAGAAGGCATTTGCCAATATCCATTGACGAAAGAGTTGGCGCGCAACATGATGGCTGAAGCGCAAACCATTGCTGAAAAGCTTGGCGTTACTTTCCGCGTAGATATTGAGCGTCGTATTGCTGGCGCTGAAAAAGTTGGCAAACATAAAACATCCATGCTGCAAGATCTAGAGGCTGGCCGCAGTTTGGAGATCGATGCTTTGTTGGGCTCAGTCATTGAGCTTGGGAAAATTACCAATACTCCAACCCCTTGCCTCAACACAGTATTTGCTTTAACCAAATATTTAGATGAAAACGTGCAAACCTCTAAAGGCAGTTTGGCTTTGCCATCGGTATCGGGTTACTAAGATCTTCAGTATTAGTACATTGTAAGTATTAAAAAACCCTTGCTACTGAACATAGCAAGGGTTTTTGTTTTAATGACTTACTGCTTTTATTCGAAGCGATTATCTAAGCGACCAACACCTTCAATGATGATGCTGACATTGCTGCCAGGTTTCATAGAGCCGACACCAACTGAAGTTCCGCAGGCAATGATGTCACCCGCTTGCAGCGGAACATCTTGAGAAATCAGGCTCACTAATTTTGCGGGCGGGAAGATCATGTCGGCCACTGGATAGTTTTGACGCTCCTGATCGTTCAGAATAGTTTTGATATGAAGCTTGCTGGGGTCAACATCGGTAGTGATATACGGACCAAATACACCGAAGGTATTAAAGCTCTTAGAGCGAGTCCACTGCGCATATCCGGGGTCACGATTGAGAATTTCAATGGCAGTGACATCATTGATGCAGGTGTAACCAAAGATCGCCCTAGCAGCTTCAGTTTCATTAGCCTCATGACAGGGTTTGCCAATCACAATGCCAAGCTCGCCTTCATAGACTACTTTTCCAGAATAAGACTTTGGAGTGCGAATAGTTTGATTAGTAGCCAAGAAAGAATTATTCCCTTTTAAGAAGTACAAAGGCTCTACGGGCACGCATGCTCTAGTTTGGTAACGAGGGCATGAAAGTTATCCACCATGGCTACCATCTTCGATGGGGTGCAGGGAATATCTATTACAACATCGGCAAGTTTGAGTGTTTCGCCTGTTGCTTTGGGTTGGTCAAAGAGATTTCCTGAGTAAACGGCAATGTGCTCGCCTTGCACTTGACCGAAACCACTTTTCCCCTGGTATTGAAATCTAAGCCATTGAGCCATAATGAATTCCTATAGAGTATTAAATATTTAGATAAGTAACATCTTACAAGGATGTATTGATGGGCAAGGCCCCTGAACTTACTTTTGCGGCGGAGCTGGATCAGCCAGTTCGGTATATGGAGCGGACGCGTAACTACTATCTTGGTTTGGGTTACGACACGCCGTATGTCTGGGCGCACTATATTGAGACACCCTTCACACCCCTGAGCACCTATGACGCTAGTAAGGGCCCTCAGGGTACAGGCGCGCCGTACAACTCGACAGCAAAGTTTTATCAGCCCTATTGTGATTCAGTTGATGGGGCTATTGATCTTCGAATTGCGCACGTTGGGATTGATAGGCGTAATGCCAATATGGAAGACAGCGCTTGTTGGTTTCCATT
>Ga0007860_1000125_pt1 | contig 9162 bp, 8 predicted proteins | sample CryBogCBH15Jul08_FD_54969 | JGI IMG/M metagenome (GOLD analysis project Ga0007860, IMG submission 54969) | Freshwater microbial communities from Crystal Bog, Wisconsin, USA - CBH15Jul08 | ecosystem: Environmental > Aquatic > Freshwater > Lake | place: Crystal Bog, Wisconsin, USA | collected...
CAATCCTGGCTACCGGCTACACATGAAGAACTGCTTAATGCTTATGTAGAGCTGGGCTTACCAGTGTGTCCTGAGCGACGGGTTCTGAAGTCAGTTGCAGAAATCCTTTCCTTCTATAACGAGATTGGTGCCAAACGTGATTCTTTGCCATATGACATTGATGGAGTGGTCTACAAGGTCAACTCTTTTGCACAGCAAGCTAAGTTAGGCTTTGTTTCTAGGGCCCCACGTTTTGCTCTGGCACATAAGTACCCAGCGCAAGAAGCCTTAACCACTGTGTTGAGTATCGATGTGCAGGTAGGTCGCACGGGTGCAATTACTCCAGTAGCAAGACTTGCTCCAGTTGAGGTCGGTGGCGTCACTGTAACGAATGCCACACTTCACAATGAAGATGAAGTGAGGCGTAAGGATGTGCGCGTTGGCGATACAGTCTCAATCAGAAGAGCGGGCGATGTGATTCCCGAGGTCGTATCCGTGATTAAAGAACGTAGACCAGCAGATGCAGCAGAATTCACAATGCCAATTCGCTGTCCAGTATGCGACTCTCATATTGAGCGCTTGGCTGATGAAGCGGTTGCGCGTTGCAGTGGCGGACTCTTTTGTGGCGCCCAGCGCAAGCAGGCGCTGATTCATTTTGCCCACAGAAGAGCATTGGATATTGAAGGTTTAGGAGAGAAGATTGTTGATCAGTTGGTAGATCAAAACTTAGTCAGAACCCCGGCCGATCTCTATCGCCTTGGATTTACGGCCCTAGCCAATCTAGAGCGTATGGGCGATAAATCTGCTGATAACCTGATTCAAGCGATTAACAAGTCCCGCAATACCAGTCTTGCTAGGTTTATTTTTGCCTTGGGTATTCGCCATGTGGGAGAAACTACCGCAAAAGACTTGGCCAACCATTATCAATCGATGCATGCCGTAATGGACGCCACCTTAGAAGACCTCTTAACGGTTAAGGATGTTGGTCCGGTAGTAGCGGACTCCATCGTTAGCTTTATGGAAGAAGTACATAACCGCGAAGTGATTGAGCAACTTTTAGCTTCTGGTATGCAGTTATCTGTTGAAGAAAAGATCATTAGTGCCGCGGTAGCAGGAAAGACTTTTGTTCTGACGGGGACTTTCCCAACCATGACTCGCGACGAAGCAAAAGATTTACTGGAAAAGGCCGGCGCTAAAGTTGCCGGCTCTGTCTCAAAGAAGACAGACTATGTTGTTGCTGGATCAGATGCCGGTAGCAAGCTCACCAAGGCTGAGGAGCTGGGCATTGCCGTCATAGATGAAGCGGCGATGCTAGAACTCCTAAGTTCCTAGAACTTCCAGTAACTCAGTCTCTAACTGGATCTGTAGCTTTGGATTCTTGCTTAGATTTGCCGCATCCAGAAGCAGTACGTCTTCAACACGTTCACCCAAGGTATTAATTCTGGCTGTATGCAATGAAACTTGATGTTTTGCTAATACCCGAGAGATTGCATAGAGCAATCCAGTGCGATCACTTGCGGATAAGGAGAGGGAATAGTACTGACCTCTTTCATCTGGAGCGATGTGCACCCTAGCTTGAATTGGGAAACTGCGAGACTGTCTCGAAAGGCGTCCCATACTTGGATTGGGTAAAGCATCAGTGCTTTGTAGGGCTTCAGTGAGCTCATATTCAACCAATTGAATCAGGTCTCGATAACTGCCACCTTCGTCCACTAAATTACTGCCGGAGATTTGGAAGGTATCCAATGCATATCCGTGGCGCGTGGTATGAATGCGAGCATCCCAAATAGAGAAGCCATGGCGCTCAAAGTAAGCGCAAATACGGGCGAACAAATCTTCCTGATCTTTGACATACACGGCGATTTGCAAACCTTCGCCGATAGGAGAGAGGCGAGCGCAGACGATCGGTGTATCGCTATCTACTTTATTAAAGAGGTGGCGTGTGAGCCACGCAATATCAGCGGCATCTTGTCTGAGGAAAAAGCCAACATCTAATTGATTCCACAACTCTTCGTATTTGGCATCTTCAATGCCGTAGAGACGCAATTTACTGCGGGACTCTTCTTGATGTTGTGCAAGCTCTGAAGAAGCATCCGGCTTTGCGCCGCCCAAGACGCGCAGGGTCAAGCGATACAGATCCTCTAGAAGCTTGCCTTTCCAGGCATTCCAGACCTTAGGGCTAGTGCCACGTACATCGGCAACTGTTAATAAGTAAAGGGCCGTAAGGTGGCGCTCATCACCCACTTTTTTGGCAAACCTTTGATGACATCTGGATCGGTAAGGTCTTGTTTCTGAGCTACTTGGCTCATATTGAGATGTTCAGAAACTAACCACACTAATAATTCTGTATCAGTCTTATCAAGTCCATGATCTCTCGCAAACTTGCGCGTATCTGCTTTCCCTAAAACTGAGTGGTCACCACCGCGGCCTTTAGCAATATCGTGAAAGAGTGCCGCAATCACCAAAAGCCAAGGCTTTTCAAAATGGGCGATAAGTCTGCTGCAGAAGGGAAACTCATGGGTATGCTCAACCACCATAAAGCGCCGCACATTACGTAGCACCATCAAGATGTGCTGGTCTACTGTGTACACATGAAATAAATCATGCTGCATTTGACCAACGATTCTTCTAAATGCCGGTAAGTAACGACCCAAAACACTCGTGCGGTTCATCAAATGAAATGTGCGGCTGACGCCTTCAGGTTGTTTCAGGATCTCCATAAAGAGAGCTCTGTTAACAGGGTCTGAGCGCCACTTGCTACCCATAGTCTGTCGGGCGTTGTACAGCGCCCTAAAGATCGTAGCGGATAGACTTTTGACATTGGCTGTTTGCGCAAATGCGAGGAATGTTCTCAGGATTTGTTCGGGGTGCTTTTGGTATAGCTGAGGATCTGTGATGTCGAGTACACCCTGACGCTCAATAAAATATTCATTTCCTTCGCCAGGAATTGGGCGGATTGTTTTAGATTCTTGAGAAAAGAGTAGCGCCTCAATATTTTGCAGGAGCACGTCATTTAATTGGGTTACTGCTTTTGCAGCCCAATAGTAGCGACGCATAATGGCTTCACTCGCCAGGCGAGAAGAGTCTTCAGTAATGCCCATGGCTTTTGCTAGTGGGGCTTGTAGGTCAAAAGCCAAGACATCCTGTCTGCGTCCAGCAAGTAAATGCAAATTAGCACGCAGGGTTTCTAGGAATTTCTGGTTGCGATTGAGCTCTGTTAACTCTCTTTGTGTGAGTAATCCAGCTTGGTGTAAATCCTTAAAGGTATTACCAAGCAACGCAGCTTTACTGACCCAGGAGATGACTTGAAGATCACGCAAACCACCTGGACTCTCTTTGCAGTTGGGTTCGAGTGAATAGGGTGTGTCTTGATATTTATAGTGACGCTGAATCTGTTCTGCTAACTTGGCTTGGAAAAAAGCTTTTGGATCCAGAGAAGATTCAAATGCTTTGGAAAATTCTTTAAAGAGCGTTGTCTTGCCACAAATAAGGCGCGCTTCCAGTAATGAGGTGCGAACGGTAATGTCTTGCTCTGCCTCGCTGACACATTCGGCAACTGTTCTGACGGAGGAGCCAATCTCCAGGCCGGTATCCCAGCAATACGCAACAAACTTTTCAATCTTGCTTGATAAGACTTCTGCAATGAGTTTTTGATTATCTGGAAGCAGAATCAAAATATCGATATCGGAAAAAGGAAATAGCGCTCCTCTACCAAAGCCGCCAACCGCAACCAGGGTAGCTTCATTATTTAAGTCACATGAGCTCCATAAGTTCATTAAGAGTTGATCGCTTAATTTACTGAGTTGCTTAGTCAGTTTTGTGACGGATTGGTGTTCACGAAATTCTGCATAGGCAAGTTCACGGGCGGAGCGTAAGCTCTTCGCATCATGAATTGGCGCCAACGGTTGCACTGCCTTAGTCATCTACTTAAACGTTTGCGAGAGTGGGTCTAAAGGACAATCCTTTAACGCAATCGGGCGGTGGGTTGCTGCCTTCAGACCAGGTGAGTACCTCAACGCCAGTGGCAGTAACCAAGAGGGTGTGTTCCCATTGCGCAGAAAGGCTGCGATCTTTGGTTTTGACTGTCCACTGATCTGGCATGGTGCGAATATCACGGCGCCCAGCATTAATCATGGGTTCAATCGTAAAGGTCATGCCTGCTTCTAATTTTTCACCGGTACCAGGGCGTCCGTAATGCAGAATTTGAGGATCTTGATGAAACACTTTGCCGATGCCGTGGCCACAGTATTCACGCACAATGGAATAGCCTGCTTTTTCAGCATGCGTTTGGATTACGTGACCGATATCACCTAATGTCGCGCCAGGTTTAACTTGAGCAATGCCAAGCCAGAGGCACTCATATGTGATTTGGGTCAGGCGTTTTGCCATCACGGAAACTTCGCCAACCATAAACATGCGACTGGTATCGCCGTAGTAGCCGTCCGGTGTAATGACTGTAATGTCTAGGTTGACTACGTCGCCCACCTTCAAAATCTTCTCCCCCGGAATGCCATGACAAATCACGTCATTGACGGAGGTGCAAATAGAAGCTGGAAAAGGGGGGTAGCCAGGTGGCTGGTAATTAAGTGGGGCAGGAATCGTTTTTTGGACATTCAGCATGTACTCATGGCAGATGCGATCCAGCTCACCGGTACTCACCCCAGGCTTCACATGTGGCGTTACATGATCCAGAACTTCGCTGGCTAAGCGGCCGGCTTCGCGCATCCCTTGGATGTCTTTTTCTGCGGTAAATACACTATTCATGCCTTGATTATCAACGACTTGGCAGATTTCAGTTTGTGACAAATGCCTAATTTTTAAGCATATTGCTTATTTTGGTGCAGGTTTNCAGTGAAAGGTGAGGGGTTAAGGNTGGGTAGGGCTAGCTAGATCCTTGATATTTAAGCTATAATTTCGNTCTCAGGTCTATTTTGGACTTGAAATCGCGAGTTGGGCCTTCCAGGGTGGCACTTTTTAGTGCAGCTAGGACCCAACTTTAGAACACAACCCTTAGGAGAAGTTATGTCAGTAACTATGCGTCAAATGCTGGAAGCCGGTTGCCATTTTGGTCACCAAACCCGTTTCTGGTCCCCAAGAATGGCCCCTTATATTTTCGGCCATCGCAACAAAATCCACATCATCAATTTGGAAAAAACATTGCCAATGTTTCAGGACGCCCTGAAATTTGCAAAACAAATTGCTGCTAATCGTGGCACGATTTTATTTGTTGGTACAAAGCGTCAATCACGTGAAATCATTGCTGAAGAAGCTGCACGTGCTGGTATGCCTTATATCGACAGTCGTTGGTTGGGTGGTACGCTCACCAACTTCAAAACTGTTAAAGGTTCACTGAAGCGTTTAAAAGACATGGCAGTTGCTAAAGAAGCTGGCGACTGGGAAAAGCTTTCCAAGAAGGAAGCTTTGACTAACGACCGTGATCTCGACAAATTGCAAAAAGCACTTGGNGGTATTCAGGATCTGAATGGCGTTCCTGATGCCATTTTCGTAGTGGACGTTGGCTATCACAAGATTGCTATTACTGAGGCTAACAAGCTTGGCATTCCAGTAATCGCCGTGGTTGATACCAACCACTCACCAGAAGGCATTGATTACATCATTCCTGGTAATGATGACTCAAGCAAAGCTGTTCTTCTCTACACTCGCGGTATTGCTGATGCGATCCTCGAAGGTAAATCAAACTCTGTTCAAGAAATCTTGACAGCCGTTAAAGAAGGCGAAGAAGAGTTTGTTGAAGAAGGGAAAGCTGAATAATGGCCGCTATTACCGCTGCAATGGTTGGTGAATTACGCGCCAAAACTGATGCTCCGATGATGGAGTGCAAAAAAGCTTTAACCGAGGCTGATGGTGATATGGCTAGAGCAGAAGAAATTCTGCGTGTAAAGCTGGGTAGCAAGGCTGGTAAAGCTGCTTCCCGCGTTACTGCTGAAGGTATTGTTGCTTCATTTATCAACGGCACTACTGGTGCTTTGCTTGAAGTGAACTGCGAAACCGATTTCGTTTCGAAGAACGATGACTTCTTGGCATTCGCAAACGAGTGTGCAAAGATGATTGCTGAACAGAACCCATCTGACGTAGCTGCTTTATTGGCCTTACCGATGAACGGTTCAACTGTGGATGAAGTTCGCAGCGCCTTGATCGGTAAGATTGGCGAAAACATCATGCCACGTCGCTTCAAGCGTTTTGCTGGTAGCAATAAGCTGGTTTCTTATCTCCACGGTGCTCGTATTGGCGTGACGGTTGAGTTTGAGGGTGATGAGACGGCTGCTAAAGACGTATCAATGCATATTGCTGCAATGAAGCCAGTAGCTTTGTCTATGGCCGACGTTCCTGCTGAAGCAATTGCTATTGAACGGAGTGTTGCCGTTCAAAAAGCTGCTGAATCTGGCAAGCCACCTGAGATTGTTGAAAAGATGGTTGAGGGTTCTATTCAGAAGTTCCTCAAAGAGGTGTCTTTATTGAACCAAACTTTCGTGAAAAACGATAAGCAAACTGTTGAGCAAATGCTTAAGGCTGCTAATACGACAATCAAGGGTTTCACCATGTTTGTTGTAGGTGAGGGCATTGAGAAGCGTCAGGATGACTTTGCGGCTGAAGTAGCCGCCCAGGTTGCCGCTGCTAAAGCAACTGCTTAAATGATTTGGCTGGGGCAATCCCAGTCTTAGTAATGCTCAAAAGGGCATAGGAACCTCAGTTTCTATGCCCTTTTGTTTTATCCGGCTTAAGACCTTTATAATTTGCTGGAGATATTAAAAAGTACTTAAAGATCAATAAGCTAAGTTGTAAATGACTTGGCAAATTACGGAAAACAGGAAACCATGCCAGCCTACAAACGCGTCCTNCTTAAACTATCTGGTGAAGCCCTTATGGGGGATGATGCCTTTGGCATTAATCCAGTCACGATTGACGCCATGGTCGCTGAAATAGCAGAGGTTGTGGGTAGTGGGGTGGAGTTGGCTATCGTTATCGGTGGCGGCAATATTTTCCGCGGTGTGGCGGGTGGGGCAGCCGGCATGGATCGAGCCACAGCTGATTACATGGGAATGTTGGCAACCATGATGAACTCACTGGCCTTACAAGATGCTTTGCGACAAAAAGGCGTTGAGGCGCGAGTCCAGTCTGCCTTGCGTATGGATCAAGTGGTTGAGCCGTATATTCGCCCAAGAGCGATTCGTGCGATGAGCGAAGGTAAAGTTGTTATTTTTGCAGCAGGTACTGGCAATCCATTTTTTACCACTGATACTGCAGCCGCTTTGCGCGGTGCTGAAATGGGTGTCGAGATCATGCTTAAGGCCACTAAAGTGGATGGCATTTATAGCGCCGATCCAGTAAAGGATCCTACCGCTACTTTGTACAAGACTATTACCTTTGATGAAGCCCTCATTAAGAACTTGCAGGTTATGGACGCAACTGCGTTTGCATTATGCAGAGACCGCAAGTTGCCAATCAAAGTATTTTCAATTCTTAAGCCAGGCGCCTTGATGCGCGTGGTTCGGGGTGAGCCTGAAGGCACACTAGTACACGTTTAATAGGAGGCTTGATGTCCGCAGCAGAAATTAAATCCACTACCGATCAAAAGATGCACAAGTCTCTTGATGCTTTAAAAACCAATTTAGCGAAGATTCGCTCTGGACGTGCTAACCCTGGAATTCTGGAACACATTCAAGTCGATTATTACGGCAATCCAACGCCATTAAGTCAGGTGGCTAGCTTGGGCTTAGCGGATGCTCGCACTATCAACGTTCAACCATTTGAAAAAACCATGGTTGCGGCGATTGAAAAAGCGATTCGTGATTCTGATTTAGGGCTAAATCCGGCATCTCAGGGAACAGTAATTCGCGTACCAATGCCAGCTTTAACGGAAGAGCGCCGTCGTGATTTAACCAAGGTAGTTAAAAACGAGGGTGAAGAAACCAAGATTGCCGTACGCAATTTACGTCGCGATGCCAATGAGCACCTTAAGCGCTTAACGAAAGATAAAGAAATCTCTGAAGATGAAGAGCGTCGCGCTACCGATGAAATCCAGAAGATGACTGATAAGGCCGTAATCGACATTGACAAGATCGTTTCTGAAAAAGAAAAAGAGATCATGACGGTTTAGTAACCTGATTGATTGAATTCTTTATTCTGTTTTTATGACCCCACACGCTAGCTCTACCTTGGTCGTTCCTGAGGTGAGTACTATTCCTCGTCATGTGGCGATCATTATGGATGGCAATGGCCGCTGGGCAAGTAAACGTCACATGCCGCGTGTAGCAGGACATGCTGAAGGCTTGAGCGCTGTTAGAAAAATTGTCGAAGAGTGTCGCCGTATCGGTGTTGAGTATCTAACNGTGTTTGCCTTTAGCTCCGAGAATTGGCGTCGCCCACCAGAAGAAGTGGGTTTCCTCATGAAGCTGTTTCTNAAATCCCTTAAAGGTGAAGTGGGGCGTCTTGCTGAGAATGATATTTCTCTNCGCTTGATTGGGGATTTAAGTCGCTTTGATTCTGCAATTCAAGAGATGGTGCAGTTTTCCGAAGAGAAGACCGCGGGCTGCAAGAGTTTGACNTTTACGATTGCAGCGAATTACGGNGGTCGTTGGGATATTTTGCAAGCCATGCGTCGNTGCCTTGATGCTAATCCAAACTTAACTTCTGAACAAATCACCGAAGAGTTATTGCAGCCGCATTTATCGATGGCTTATGCGCCAGAGCCTGACTTATTTATACGGACTGGTGGAGAGCAGCGGGTGAGTAACTTCTTATTATGGCAACTCGCTTATACCGAGCTGTACTTTACCGATATTCTGTGGCCTGATTTTAATGAAGCTGAATTACATAAAGCTTTCGAATGGTTTGGTCAGCGAGAGCGTCGTTTCGGTCGAACAAGTGCTCAGCTTGTGCCGCAAGCAATGAGCGATGCAGTTTGATCCAATTCCAGAAAACAAAATGCTAAAGACCNGAATCATTACTGCCACTATTCTGCTGGCAGTCCTTTTGCCTATCCTTTTTTTACTNCCAGCAATTTACCTAAGCGCTTTTTTTCTCTTGACCGTTTTGCTTGCTGCATGGGAGTGGAGTCGCTTAATTACGCCAGGATCTCGTCGCGGAGAAATCATCTACCCTATATTTTGCTTGATGATCATCTTGGGTTTATTGGCCCTCAATAATCCAGTATGGCAATTT
>Ga0007860_1000135_pt1 | contig 8868 bp, 6 predicted proteins | sample CryBogCBH15Jul08_FD_54969 | JGI IMG/M metagenome (GOLD analysis project Ga0007860, IMG submission 54969) | Freshwater microbial communities from Crystal Bog, Wisconsin, USA - CBH15Jul08 | ecosystem: Environmental > Aquatic > Freshwater > Lake | place: Crystal Bog, Wisconsin, USA | collected...
TGATTGAGACTGAGCTTAAAGAAGTGCAAGCTGAGTTCGGTATTGCAGGTGGTGATAGCGGTCGCCGTTCATTCATTGAAATGAATGCGACTGAGTTATTCACTGAAGATTTGATTACGCCGCAAGATATGGTGGTGACACTTTCCAATACTGGCTATATGAAGAGCCAGCCATTGAGTGAATACCGTGCGCAAAAACGCGGTGGCCGCGGTAAGCAAGCTGCTGCAACGAAGAATGAAGATTGGATCGAAACTTTATTCGTTGCCAATACGCACGACATTATTCTTTGCTTCTCCGATCGTGGTCGCATGTATTGGTTGAAAGTATGGGAAGTGCCGCAAGGTAGTCGCAACTCACGTGGCAAACCGATCGTCAATATGTTCCCGCTGATTGAAGGTGAAAAGATCACTGTGATTTTGCCAATTAAAGGCTACCAAGATGATCATTACGTATTCATGGCAACCAGTTTAGGTACCGTGAAGAAGACGCGCTTGTCTGATTTCTCTAATCCACGTAAAGCCGGCATCATTGCGGTTGACTTGAATGAGAATGACTTCTTAGTTGGCGCAGCGATAACAGACGGTCAACATGATGTGATGCTGTTCTCTGATGCTGGTAAAGCAGTTCGCTTTGATGAGAATGATGTGCGTCCTATGGGCCGTACTGCCCGCGGTGTTCGCGGTATGAACTTGGTTGCTGGTCAACAAGTTATCGCTATGTTGGTCGCTCCTGCTGAAGCAACTGAAGGCGCAGAGGCTAGTACTGTGGATTCAGAAGGCAATCCAATTCCAACGAGCGTATTAACGGCTACTGAAAATGGCTTCGGTAAACGCACTCCAATTGGTGAATACACACGTCATGGACGTGGTACCAAAGGCATGATTGCGATTCAGACATCTGAGCGTAACGGTAAAGTGGTTGCTGCTGCTTTGGTATCTCCTGAAGATCAAATTATGTTGATCACCACTGGCGGAATATTAGTGCGCACACGCGTGTCTGAGATTCGTGAGATGGGTCGCGCCACACAAGGTGTGACTTTAATTAACGTTGATGAGGGCACTCGTTTATCCGGTTTGCAGCGTATTGCTGAAAGCGATTCGGATGAAGAAGGTGATGATGCGGAAGAGGGTGATGTATCTGCTGATCCAGCGCTTGATTCTGATTCCGATGCTGCTGGTGATGCCTAAGCTGGCATCGATTAAAGACTAGTAAGCCATCATGACGTTTGACCGCCGCATCTTTAATTTCGCAGCGGGGCCTGCTACTTTGCCTGAAGAGGTGTTGAAGCAGGCTGCTGATGAAATGCTCAACTGGCAAGGGCTCGGCACTAGTGTGATGGAGATTAGTCACCGTAGCAAAGAGTTCATGGGGGTCTATGAAGAAGTGTTGCAAGACCTGCGCACTTTAATGAACATTCCTGATACTTACGAGATCTTGTTGCTACAAGGTGGTGGTATTGGTCAGAATGCAGCTATTCCAATGAATTTAATGCCCTTGGCTAAGAAGGGCCCTAAAGCGGATTTCATTGTGACGGGCGTTTGGTCTGAGAAATCTTTTAAAGAGGCGCAGAAATACGGTACAGCAAATCTTGCTGCTTCATCTGCCGCTGAAAAATTCAACACCATTCCCGCCCGATCAACCTGGCAACTCTCTGATGATGCAGCGTATGTGCATTACTGCGCCAATGAAACGATTGGTGGCGTGGAGTTTCCTGATGTGCCCAATGTTGGCAATACAACATTGGTTGCCGATATCTCTAGCAACATTCTCTCTAAAGAGATGGACATTACGAAGTGCGGCGTTTGGTTTGGGGGCGCCCAAAAAAATATTGGCCCCTCAGGCGTGACGATAGTAATCGTTCGCAAAGATTTGCTGGGCCACAGTATGGGCATCACTCCGACAATTTGGGATTGGTCCGTACAGGCAAATACCCAGTCCATGATTAATACCCCGCCAACTTTCTCGATCTATATGGCTGGGCTGGGATTCAAGTGGCTATTGAAGCAGGGCGGTGTCAAGGCGATTGAGAAGCGCAATCAAGCAAAAGCAGATTTGCTCTATAACTTCCTTGATCAAAGTAGCTTGTATGAGAATCGCGTGACAAAGGAATATCGCTCTAGAATGAATGTCACCTTCTTCTTGAAGGATGAGAATTTAAACGCAGAGTTCTTGGCTCAATCGAATGCTGCTGGTTTGGCGGCTTTGCGCGGTCATAAGGCTGCTGGCGGAATGCGAGCCAGTATTTACAATGCAATGCCCTTAGAAGGCGTACAAGCCTTGATTGAATTTATGCGCGACTTTGAAAGGCGGGCTTAATGAGTACGGAAGAACAGCGTCTCGCACCCTTACGAGAAAAAATTGATGCCTTAGATGCCCAGATTCTGGAGCTTTTAAGTCAGCGGGCAAAAGCTGCTCAAGACGTTGGGCATGTCAAAGGTGGGTTCTCATCACCAGTATTTCGGCCTGAGCGTGAGCGTCAGGTTGTGACAAGATTGCAGGACATTAATGCGGGCCCTTTATTGCCTGATGGCATNGCTGCTATCTGGCGCGAGATTATGTCGGCATGTAGAGCGCTTGAAGCTCGCCAAACGATTGCCTATTTAGGCCCAGTTGGGACCTTTTCCGAGCAAGCTGCCCAAACCTATTTTGGAACTTCCATTGCTGGCTTGCCTTGCGTCAGTCTTGATGAGGTATTCAAGGCAGTAGAAAAAGGTGCCGCACAATTTGGCGTAGTTCCTGTAGAGAACTCCAGTGAAGGTGCCATCTCGCGTACATTAGATTTNCTCTTGGATTCTCCAATGCAAATTAGTGGTGAGGTTGTATTGCCGATTCATCATCATTTACTCAGTAAGAGCGGCAACTTAGATGGTGTTACGACTGTTTGTGCGCACGCTCAAGCTTTGGCGCAATGTCAGCAATGGTTGAGTCAGCACGCGCCTCAGTTAAAGCGTCAAGCGGTCAGTAGTAATGCTGAAGCTGCTCGCATGGCTGCAGCAGATCCTAGTTTGGCCGCGATTGCCGGCGATCCCGCTCAAATAGCTTACGGTTTGCAAGCGGTTGCCTTGCAGATTCAGGATGACCCACACAATCGCACACGCTTTGTGGTGATTGGTGATTATTTATGTCAGCCTACAGGTGACGACCAAACCTCTTTGGTGTTATCGGTGGATAACCAACCAGGTGCGGTACATAGTTTATTAGCGCCTTTAGCGAAGCATGGTGTATCCATGAATCGCTTTGAATCACGCCCAGCTCGTAAAGGCACTTGGGAGTATCACTTTTATATTGATATTGCTGGTCATGCTGATGATGCAAAGGTGGTCAAGGCTTTAGAAGAATTAAAAAATACAGCTGCTTTCTATAAGAAGTTGGGCTCTTATCCTCGCTCAGCGGTTTAACGAATTTATAACGTACGTTATTGGTAATGACTTCAAAACTGGGTTTAAAACATATNCAAGCAATTGCGCCGTATGTCGGCGGTCGCCCTATTAGTGAGGTGGCGCGTGAGTATGGTTTGGATGAAAGCAAAATTGTGAAGCTCGCTTCCAATGAAAATCCGCTAGGCATGCCAAAGTCAGCGCAAGACGCCATGCTGGCTGCCGCAGGTGATTTAGGGCGCTACCCAGACTCCAATGGCTTTGAACTAAAAAAGGTATTGTCTGAGCGTCTAGATGTCCCTGCTGATTGGATTACTTTAGGCAATGGCAGCAATGACATTTTGGAGTTAGCTGCTCGTGCGGTTGCGCAACTAGGTGACGATATTATTTTTTCACGCCATGCGTTTGCCGTATACCCACTAGCTTCGCAAGCAGTTGGCGCGCGTGCTATTGAGGTTGCACCTACTGCAAGCTACGGCCACGATTTGCCAGCAATGCTCAAAGCGGTTCAGTCCTCTGGCGATAAAGCGAAGTTGGTTTTTGTGGCAAACCCGAATAATCCTACTGGCAGTTATTTGCAGCCAGCCGAGATTGAATCATTCTTGCAAGCTGTGCCAGCCAATGTTGTGGTCGTGTTGGATGAGGCTTATAACGAGTATCTTGCGCCCGAGCAACGCTATGACGCCATTGCCTGGGTGAAGCGTTTCCCCAATATGATTTTGTCGCGTAGCTTTTCTAAGGCCTACGGTTTAGCCGGCTTACGGATAGGCTATGGCGTTGCGCAACCTGCGTTAACGGATTTACTCAATCGCATTCGCCAACCCTTTAATGTCAACAGCCTTGCTCAAGCTGCAGCAATTGCTGCATTTCAAGACAGCGCGTTTTTACAACAAGGTTATGAGGTCAATCGCGCTGGTTATCTGCAGTTAACTCAGGCATTTACTGAGATGGGGCTGACTTATCTTCCATCGGCTGGTAACTTTGTCTTGGTTAAAGTGGGCGAAGATGATGAGGCAGGTGTGAGAGTCAATTTAGCTTTACTCAAGCGCGGCATCATTGTTCGGCCGGTTGGTAATTACGGCCTGCCAAAATGGTTACGTATTTCCATTGGCCTGCCAGAAGAAAATGCTGCCTTCATCAATGCTTTCCGTGAAATTTTGGCTAAATCATGACTACAACTAAAGCTCAGTTTGGTACCGTCACCATTGTGGGTGTTGGACTGATTGGCGCCTCTTTGGGGTTAGCTCTGAAACAAGCTGGTGTAGTGACTAAGGTCTTGGGTGTTGGCCGTAGTAAAGAAAATGTAGATCAAGCGCAAAAGATGGGTGCGATTGATGGCGTAGTGGATTTAGTGGATGCCGCTAAACAATCCGATGTGATTGTTTTGTGTGTGCCGGTTGCTCAGATGCGAGCTGCATTTGAAGCTATTGAGCCGCATCTTGAATCGAAGACCATGATTACCGACGCTGGCAGCACCAAAGGTGATGTGATCTTGGCTGCTAAAGAAGTGTTGGGCAAGAAGGCGTGTCAGTTTGTGCCGGCCCATCCCATCGCTGGTGGCGCTCAGCATGGTGCTGGTGCCGCTAAGGCAGATTTATTTCAGGGTAAACAAACAATTGTTTGCCCCATACAAGANAACTCTCCAGAAGATACTGCACTGATTGTTGGTTTTTGGGAGTCTGTTGGCTCAGTTGTAAAAAAGATCTCAAACGTACAACATGATGCAATCTANGCGGCAGTTTCTCATTTGCCNCATATTCTTTCTTATGCCTTAATGGCCAGCGTAGTTAACTCAGAAGACGTTGATCAAAAACTCAGTCATGTGGGTGCAGGCTTTAAAGATTTCACACGCATTGCTGCATCGAGCCCTGAGATGTGGCGCGATATTTGCTTAGGTAATCGCACCGCTATTCTGAAAGAGTTGGATCAGTATCTTTTGATCGTGAACCATATGCGCAAATTGATCTCTGAAAACGATGGTGCTGGTTTAGAAAAATTATTCAATAAGGCGAGTAAAGCGCGCCAAGATTTGGATGCACTTTAATGAGTGTCTTAATCAGTGCGTTACCCAGTATTGAAATAGGACCATTTACTCGAGCTCAAGGCTCGATTGTTTTGCCTGGATCTAAAAGTATCTCTAATCGCGCCTTACTTTTAGCGGCACTCTCATCAGGTCAAACTACCCTCACCAATTTATTGGACGCTGATGACACGCAGGTTATGCGTAATGCTTTACGTACCCTGGGCTTGTCTGTGATTGACCAGCCAAATAATGTTTGCATCGTCAATGGTTGTGGTGGTCAGTTCCCGGTGCGCGAGGCTGATCTCTTTATGGGCAATGCTGGTACCGCTATTCGCCCCCTTACGGCTGCATTAGCTATGCAGGGCGGTAACTACCGTTTATCAGGGGTAGCGCGGATGCATGAACGCCCCATTCGCGACCTAGTAGATGGTTTGCGACAGGTTGGCGCCGATATTGCTTACGAATTGCAAGAAGGTTACCCACCAATCCAAATTTCTTCAGCGAATATTCAGATTAAAGATGTCGTGAAGGTCCGTGGAGATGTATCTAGCCAATTTCTCACGGCATTGTTAATGGCTTTGCCTTTAGTCGCAACAGAGCCAGTGCGTATTGAAGTGATTGGCGAACTCATTTCTCGTCCTTATATTGAAATCACACTGAAATTAATGGCACGCTTTGGCGTGAATGTTGCATGTCCTGATGCGCAGTCTTTCGTGATTCCTAAGAAGACTTCTGATGCAGTCTATAAGAGTCCTGGTCAATTATCTGTTGAAGGCGATGCGTCTTCGGCATCCTACTTCTTGGCGCTTGGCGCTATTGGTGGTGGGCCGGTTCGCGTTCTAGGCGTTGGTAAAGATAGTATTCAGGGGGATGTTGCTTTTGCAGATGCCCTTACTTTGATGGGTGCAAACATTACTGCCGGTGAAGATTGGATTGAAGTGTCAGGCGTCAAGAATGCAGATGGCAAACTGAAGGGCATCACGATTGATTGCACAGAGATTCCGGATGCGGCAATGACATTGGCAGTCGCCGCTCTGTTTGCTGACGGTGAGACTCGCTTAAATGGCATTGCCAGTTGGCGCGTTAAAGAAACCGATCGTATTGCAGCGATGGCAAAAGAATTAAAGAAGGTAGGAGCCATTGTTGAGGAAGGTGCGGACTATATTGTTGTTAGTGCCCCCAAGAAGTTGGATGATTGGCGCTCGCCTTCTGAAGGTATTGATACCTACGATGACCATCGCATGGCAATGTGTTTTTCTTTGGCTGCCCTTGGCCCAAATACTTTGAAAATTAATGATCCAAACTGTGTGGCCAAAACTTTCCCAACTTACTTTGCAGAATTTGCAAAGATAGTCAGTTAATACTTACTTGTTAATTTAATGACATTAGCCCCGGTTATCGCGATTGACGGACCTACCGCCTCTGGAAAAGGGACGGTTGCGTCTTTAGTGGCGGAGAAGTTGGGCTTTCATTATCTGGATAGCGGGGCACTTTATCGTCTGGTAGCCCTGGCAAGTGAGAAAGAGGGGATCGACGTAAATAATGGCCCAGAATTAGGTTTTTTAGTACCCAAGTTATTGATTTCATTCGAAAAAGGACAAATCCTCTTAAATGGGGAGGATGCAACCGAAAGTATTCGGACTGAAGCGATTGGTTTAAGGGCTTCAGCTTTAGCAGCTCATCCAGAGGTAAGACGTGCTTTAGTGGGCCTCCAGCGTGGATTTCGCAAGGCTCCGGGCCTCGTAGCTGATGGCAGAGATATGGCGAGCGTCATATTCCCAGACGCAGTTTTGAAGGTTTTTTTGACTGCAACGGCCGCTGCCAGGGCAGAGCGTCGTTATAAGCAATTGATAGCTAAGGGAATTCCTGCTAAACTTGACGACTTACTGCGAGATTTGCAGGAGCGCGATGCCCGAGATAGTAGTCGAGGCACCGCACCCTTGCTAGTTGCAGAAGGCGCACAAGTGCTTGAAACATCAGATTTATCGATAGATCAAGCAGTTAAGACGGTTTTGGATTGGTATCAATCAAAAATTGCTTAAACCTTGAGTGCAGTAGAAGTAGCAGTGGCAGTAGTTTTTGGTGTTTTGAGGAACTCTACAACGCGATGATCAAATTAGCGTGTTTCTTGAGACTTTTTTAACCTAACCCGTCAGGTCTTCTGGCGGCAAAAAGTGAATATATAAATGTCTGAATCATTTGCAGAATTATTTGAAGAATCATTAACCCGATCGAATATGAAGACCGGCCAAGTTATTTCGGCTGAAGTCCTTCGCATCGACCATAACTTCGTCGTTGTTAACGCTGGCTTAAAGTCTGAAGCGTTTATTCCTGTGGAAGAATTCCATAACGACGCTGGCGAGATTGAAGTAGCTCCTGGCGATTTCGTTTCTGTTGCTATTGATGCCCTTGAAAATGGCTATGGCGACACCATCCTCTCCCGTGATAAAGCAAAACGCTTGGCATCATGGATGAACCTGGAAAAAGCGCTCGAGCAAGCTGAGATCGTTACCGGTACTGTGACTGGTAAGGTTAAAGGTGGCTTGACAGTGATGGTGAACGGTATCCGCGCATTCTTGCCTGGCTCACTCGTTGACACACGTCCAATCAAAGACACTAGCCCTTACGAGGGCAAGACCATGGAGTTCAAGGTTATCAAGCTTGATCGTAAGCGTAACAACGTAGTGTTGTCACGTCGTGCGGTTGTTGAAGCTAGCCAAGGTGAAGAGCGCGCTAAGTTGATGTCTAACCTTAAAGAAGGTAGCGTTGTTCAAGGTATCGTTAAGAACATCACTGACTACGGCGCATTCGTGGACCTCGGTGGTATCGATGGCCTCTTGCACATTACCGATTTGGCATGGCGTCGTGTGCGTCACCCAAGCGAGATGTTGACTGTTGGTCAAGAAGTTACTGCTAAGATTTTGAAGTTCGACCAAGAGAAGAATCGTGTTTCACTCGGTGTGAAACAGCTTGGTCCTTGGGTTGGTATCGCTCGTCGTTACCCACCAAACACCCGTTTATTCGGCAAAGTAACCAACTTGACTGACTACGGTGCATTCGTTGAAATCGAGAGCGGTATTGAAGGTCTCGTTCACGTTTCCGAAATGGACTGGACAAATAAGAACGTTGCTCCAAGTAAAGCAACCGCCTTGGGTACTGAAGTTGAAGTCATGGTCTTGGATATTGATGAAGATAAGCGTCGTATTAGCTTAGGCATNAAGCAGTGCAAAGCTAATCCATGGGAAGAGTTTTCACGCGCTCATCAAAAAGGTGACAAGTTAAGTGGTGCAATCAAGTCAATCACTGACTTTGGTGTATTCATTGGTTTGCCTGGTGGCATCGATGGTCTGGTTCACCTTTCCGATATTTCTTGGAATGAGCCTGGTGAAGAGGCCGTTAAGAAGTACAAAAAAGGTGATGAAGTTGAAGCCACTGTATTGGCAATCGATGTTGAGAAAGAGCGTATCT
>Ga0007860_1000136_pt1 | contig 8793 bp, 10 predicted proteins | sample CryBogCBH15Jul08_FD_54969 | JGI IMG/M metagenome (GOLD analysis project Ga0007860, IMG submission 54969) | Freshwater microbial communities from Crystal Bog, Wisconsin, USA - CBH15Jul08 | ecosystem: Environmental > Aquatic > Freshwater > Lake | place: Crystal Bog, Wisconsin, USA | collected...
TACGAGGGTCGTAAGGATCTTGGTAATACTAAAGCTGGCGACGGTAAGAGATATAAAGGACGTGGTGCTATTCAGTTGACTGGCCGTGCAAACTATCGCACATACGGTAAGTTGCTTGATGTAGATTTTGAAAACAATCCAGAGCTCGCTGAACAGCCAAAGTATTCTGCTCTTACAGCTGGTGCATATTGGAATAGTAAGAAACTAAATCAGTTTGCTGATAAAGACGACATTACTACTATTACTAAGCGTATTAATGGTGGTTTAAATGGATTTGCTGCACGTAAGGCAATGTTAGCCAGAGCCAAAGTTGCATTGGCTGTTCAGGCCAAAGATCAGATTGCATCGCTTGAAGAAGAAATCTCTGATAACACAGATATTGCTTGACAATCAACTAAATTCATAGTAATATAATACATTATTCCTGGTGTTGTGAGTCTTTGACCGAACACCGTTTATTTTGGAGGTTTTATGACGAGATTTTATACAGATTTTTGCAAGCGTGGTAATCAAATATTTTTAAGAGGATATGATAAAGGTTTAAGAATATCAGATAAGATTAGTTATCAACCTTACCTTTTCATACCAAAAGATAACGGAAAATATAGAACAATAGATGGTAAGCCTGTAGATAAACTCGAATTTGATTCACTGAATGACGCCAAGGATTTCCTTGAACGATATGAAGGTGTATCAAATATGGAGATCTATGGGCTAACTCATTTTCAGTATCTCTATGTTTTCGATGAGTATAGAGGAGATATTGATTATGATCCAAAGATGGTCAAAGTTGGTATCCTGGATATTGAATGTGCTGCTGATGACGGTTTCCCTGATATTCAGAGAGCTGATAAGCCTCTTACGGCTATCACTATTCGCTGTCGTGGCCGTAATTACGTTTTCGGTTGTGGTGAGTATAGCAGCAGAGACGATAACACTCATTATATCCAGTGCAAAAATGAGCATGAGTTAGTATTACAGTTTCTTGATTGTTGGCAGAAACTCGATCTTGATATTATAACTGGATGGAATATTGAGTTCTTCGATATTCCTTATCTGATTAATCGTATTAAATTATTATTTAATGAGAAAGAAGCCAAGAAAATATCTCCATGGGGTATTATTCACGAGAAGTCTATTGAGTTTCGTGGTAAGACAAACCAGACATATGAGATATTAGGTCTGGCTTCTCTGGATTATTATCAGCTATATCGTAAGTTCACATTTGGTAACCAAGAATCTTATAAGCTCGATTATATCTGTCAGGTGGAGCTTGGTGAGAAAAAGATTGACTATTCTGAATACGGTAATCTGTTAGAGCTTTATAAGCAAGACTTTCAAAAGTTTATCGAGTATAATATTCACGATACTGTTCTTGTTGATCGTCTTGATGAAAAGATGAAGTTCATCGAGCAGGTTATGGCTATGGCTTATGATGCCAAGGTAAACTATGCTGATACTCTAACAACTGTTCGTCCTTGGGATATTATTATTCATAACTATCTCTTAGAGCGTAACATTGTTATTCCTAAGATCAGACGTCAAGAGATGACAGAGGCTCTTGTTGGTGGTTATGTTAAGGAGCCAAAGATCGGTCTTTCTAAATGGGTAGTTTCTTTTGACTTGAATAGTCTATATCCCCATCTTATTATGCAGTATAATATTTCTCCGGAAACAAGATTTCTCTGGAGACCTAACAATTTCCCTTCAGTCGATGATATGTTGAAAAAAGTCGATCATTTCAAAAATAGTGATTATATGGGGGGTATGGAAGATTGTGCCATTGCTGCTAATGGTGTATTGTATACTAAAGATAAGCAAGGATTTCTTCCTGCTCTTATGGAGATGATGTATAACGATAGAACCAAGTATAAGAAGTTAATGCTTGAAGCTAAACAGCGTTATGAGAATAATAAGAACTCTGAAGATGAAAAACTAATCGCCCGTTATCATAACATGCAGATGGCTAAGAAAATCCAGCTAAACTCTGCTTATGGTGCTTTGGGTAATCAGTATTTCCGTTGGTTTAACTTTGATCTTGCAGAATCTATTACTATGTCTGGTCAGCTGTCCATTCGTTGGATAGAGGGCAAGATGAATGAATATATGAATAAGATTCTCAAGACTAATGGTGTTGATTATGTGATTGCATCTGATACAGATTCTATCTATGTGACTATGGAAGCTCTTGTTGGACATTTACCAGCAGATGACGATGAGACTATTGTTAAAGCAATTGATCAATTCTGTGAAAATAAGATTCAGCCTTATATTGATAAATGCTATCAAGAGCTNGCAGAGTATATGAATGCTTATCAGCAGAAAATGCAGATGAAGCGTGAAACTATCGCNAACAAAGGTATCTGGCGTGGTAAGAAAATGTATATCCTGAATGCCTGGAATGTCGAGGGTGTTCAGTATTCAGAGCCTAAGTTAAAACTACAGGGAATTGAGGCTGTTCGTTCTTCAACTCCGCATGCTTGTCGTGAAAATATTAAGAAAGCTCTGGGTATTATTATGAATGAAGATGAAACTGCTCTTATTAAATTCGTAGAGGAGTTTCGTGATAAGTTTATGACTTTACCTTTTGAAGAGGTATCATTTCCTCGTGGCATTAAGCATATGAAGAAATATACTCAGACAAAAGGATTATTGTATGATAAAGGTACACCAATACACGTTAAAGCTGCTCTTATCTTTAATGATATGATTAAGAAACATAACATTAAGAATATTCAGCCTATCACTGATGGCGATAAGATTAGGTTCGCATATCTTAAGATGCCTAATCCTGTCGGTGATAGTGTTATTGGAGCTCCGGACACACTTCCTGAAGAGTTTAACATCGATAATTATATTGATAGAGAGATGCAGTTTACTAAGTCGTTCTTAGATCCTGTAAATTCTATTGCATCTATCATTGGATGGAAAACAGAGCAAAAGGCTACTCTGGAAGATTTCTTTTCATAAGGAGAAAATATGTCAGACGAAATTAACTTCGACTTCGGGTTTACCTCGGAGGACGAATTAAAACAAGACGAGATATTAAAGACACAGGAAACTAAGCAGAAGCTGCAGGGTCTTAGGGATATGATTATGCCTCTTCTGAATAATCTGAAAAAGAACCCAGATATGGATATTATCAAATGGGAGGGAACTGCTCGTGTTAAAAGTATAAATGCCTTCATAAAAAAGATGGATGATTATATTAACACTTGACTTCTGTTCAGAAATAGTTTATAATGAATATAATTAGGAGGTATTTGTATGTCGTTGAAAGAGAAATTGATTAAGAACAGTACTATTGATTTGACGTCAACTTTGACTGATTCTAAAGTATATACTAAGAAAGATATGATTCAAACAGCCGTGCCAATGATTAATGTAGCATTGGCAGGTTCTATTGATGGAGGTATTACTCCTGGTCTAACAATGTTAGCAGGACCATCGAAGCATTTTAAGACTGGCTTCGCTCTTCTGTTAGCATCAGCTTATCTAAAGAAGTATCCCGATGGCGTTATATTGTTTTATGATTCTGAGTTTGGNACGCCTCAGTCTTATTTTAACAAGTTCAAGATCCCTCTTGATTCAGTTGTGCATACGCCTATTACTGATGTTGAGGAACTNAAGTTTGATATGATGAANCAACTGAAAGAGATCACTCGTGATGAGAAAGTTCTTATCATTATTGACTCTATCGGCAATCTTGCTTCAAAGAAAGAAGTTGAGGATGCATTGAACGAGAAATCAGTTGCTGATATGTCTCGTGCAAAGCAGCTGAAGTCTTTATTCAGAATGATTACACCACATCTAACATTGAAAGATATTCCACTTGTTGCAGTTAACCACACTTATATGGAAATCGGCATGTTCCCTAAAGCTGTTGTNGGCGGTGGAACTGGTTCTTACTATGGTGCTGATAACATCTGGATTTTAGGNAGACAGCAGGATAAAGACAATGGAGAGATACAAGGGTACCATTTTGTCATCAATGTTGAGAAATCCCGTTANGTTCGTGAGAAATCTAAAATTCCNATTACCATTAGCTATGAGGGTGGCATTAATCGCTGGAGTGGTCTTCTTGAGTTGGCCATTGAAGGAGGCTATGTTGCTAAGCCAAAAGTTGGTTGGTACGCAGTCGTTGATAGGGAAACAGGCGAGGTATCTGGAAAGAACTATCGAGCAGCTGATATCGTGGACAGTAAAGAATTTTGGTTGACTCTACTTAAAGAAACTGACTTCTCTGATTGGATTAAGAAGAAATATTCACTTGACACAGAGGGTAGTTTAGTTTATAATGATGATGAGGAAACTGCGGAGGTTCAATGAGCATCGAACGTGTAATTCTAAGTAATCTTTTATTTAACGATAAATACAATAGAAAGGTAATACCCTTTCTTAAGAGTGATTACTTTCAGAATTATTCCGAGCGTGTGGTCTTTGACCTCATTGACGAGTATGTTAAGAAGTATAACTCGTTTCCTTCTGTTGAAGCGTTAGCAATAGACCTGTCTAACAAAGAGGGACTAAACGATCAGGCGTTCAAGGAAGGTGGAGAGATTCTATCTTCTCTTGAGTCTGATTCTAACACTAAACTGGATTGGCTTCTGGACCAGACAGAGAAATTCTGCCAGGATAAAGCATTATATCTCGCTATAATGCAGTCAATCAAAATCATGGACGAGAAAAATGCAGCAATCTCCAAGGGAAGTATTCCTGGAATCCTCACTGACGCTCTTGGCGTCTCTTTTGATACCCATATTGGTCATGACTTTCTGGATGATAGTGATGAGAGATACGAGTTCTACCATCGTAAAGAGAAGAGAATTCCATTCGATCTTGACTACTTCAACGTCATTACCAACGGTGGACTGCCAAACAAAACTCTCAATATTGCACTCGCAGGTACAGGTGTCGGCAAATCGTTATTCATGTGTCACTGTGCCGCAGCAAACCTATCAAAAGGTCTCAATGTATTATACATTACACTAGAGATGGCTGAGGAGAGGATCGCCGAACGTATCGACGCTAATCTCCTCAACGTCGCTGTTGATGAACTTGAGATGCTTCCGAAGCAAACATATGATGCTAAGATTAATAAGGTAAAAGAAAAGACTCAAGGCAAACTTATTGTAAAAGAATATCCTACCGCTTGTGCAGGATCCGCTAACTTCCGACATCTTCTTAATGAGTTAAAGATTAAGAGGAACTTTGAACCAGATATCATATACATTGATTATCTAAATATTTGTCTATCGTCAAGGATTAAGCATGGAGCCAACGTCAATTCTTATACCCTTGTCAAAGCAATCGCAGAAGAGCTCCGTGGGTTGGCAGTTGAGTACGACGTCCCTATCGTCTCGGCAACTCAAACAACTCGAGGAGGCTATTCGAACTCAGACGTGGGACTGGAAGATACATCAGAATCCTTTGGACTCCCAGCCACAGCTGATTTTATGTTTGCACTCATCTCCAGTGAAGAACTTGAGTCTCAGCCAGATCATGGTTAAGCAACTCAAGAATCGCTATAATGATCCTGGGAATAATCGTAGGTTTATTATTGGGATTGATCGCTCCAAAATGCGTCTCTACGATGTCGATCAATCCGCTCAAGAAGGTCTTACAGATGGACCATCAATGAAGTCTGTATTCGATAATAGTAAGTTTGGTGAGGAAGATAATGAAAGAGGAAAACCAAAACCAAAGTTCGATAAATCGAAGTTTGCTGGGTTCAAGTAAAACGCTCGAAAACTAAATACTCCTAAAAAAGGAGTATGCTATGGAAAAATATGGATTCGTATACATCTGGTTTGATCGCAAACGTAAAATGTATTACGTCGGTTGTCATTATGGCACCCATGAAGATGGATATATCTGCTCTTCAGATCGAATGAGAAATGCTCGCAGAAGAAGACCCCATGACTTCAAAAGAAGAATATTAGTTACTGGTATATCTACTCGAGAAGAAACCTTTGCTATAGAGCATAAATGGTTTGGTCTGATAAAAGAAGAAGAGCTCGGTAAAAAGTATTACAATCTGCGTAAACACAAATGGGGACATTGGTCTACTGATATTGATTCAAAACTAACCGTTGGAGAAAAAATATCAAAATCGAGAACAGGTAAAAAGTATTCTAAGAGACGCCCACGCACTGAAGAAGAAAAGCAGAAAATATCTGCTGCTCTAAAGGGTAAGAAAACTTGGAATGCAGGAGTAACTGGTTATCGCGTAGGTCCGTATAATAAAACGGAGTATAAAACTAAAGGCTATAGTTATGAAGCATGGTTGGAAGGCAAGTTCAAATGAATCGATCGTTGAATCCATGAAAATCATAAACGATCTTCATTCTGAAACTCTTAAAGTATTAGCACTCTCTGAAAAGAAAGATATTGAGTTTGATTTAGAGATGGCAGAAAGAGTTTGGCTAAAGGTAAAGGGTTATCCGATACCTGACTGCTATTCTACAAAGGATAGACTTGAGATATTCGAGCGTTACTATCACCGTGCCGTCGCTCAATCGCAAGGAGAATAAATTGGAACAAGTACCTAACTGGCTAAGAATATTCATACCTGCTATGTTATTTGCTGGATTATTCCGTGTAATCCTCAAAGCATTCGTGCCTTTGTTTGTATGATGTTTAATCCAATTGGAGTAGCTGCAGTAAGAGCAGCATTTATATCTCAGATAGCATATATATTTCTAAAAGTTCTGATGCACTTTTTAGGAGATCCTTAATGGTTGTATGTTCTTGTAACTACATAGATACCGACGATATCCGTGCCGTATTAAATTATAGCACCGACCCTAATCCACAGCAGGTCATGAATATGCTTGCTTGGACACCTGAGTGTAAGAGTTGTAAAGATCAGCTTAAACAAGAAATAGACAAGGTAATAAAGGAGTTCTACAGTGTCTCTCAATTATAAGATCATTCAACAGGGTAAGAAGCATAATGTTGTCGAAACCAAGACAGGGTTGATTATTGGGTCATTCAGAACAGTTCAAGAAGCAAAGAAACTACAGGTGCATCTGAATAAAGGTGGTGCCTTTGATGGATTTTCTCCAGCATTTATTGTTAATTCAGTGTCGACATCTTCCTCTTCTAAAACCATCAATTAGATATTTTTCCAAATCTTGAGAGGAGACGAGCTTTTCTTCTTCTCCTCTCGATATCCATATTCTTCCTCCCATTTTTGAGGAAATTTTTGCTCTAGTTTCTAAAGAATTTCCTTTTTTATTTCTTTCTGATAAATCTGGTCTTTTCTTACCAAACATGGGATTACCAGCACCTTTATATGATTCTTTTTTCAATTTTGACATTTTGGCTTTAGATTCTTCTGTGTGTTTTTTTCCATAAAATGGATGAGACTCTCCACGATGAGAAATAAGATTTTTTATTATATCATCTTTTCCCATAGCGCCAGACAATCCTTTCCAAGCATAATAGTCTTGCTTACGGCCATGTTGTTCCCATAACAATCTATGTGCTTCTGCATGTTCTTCTATAGTAAGAGAAATCAAATTAGACGGATCATCTGTACCGCCCATATGTTTAGGAATGATGTGGTGGGTGTGATAAATAGTCATACTGATGCTCCTTATTAGCGTTAGAGTCCATGGATGTTAGTAGCATCGCGATGGACAAATTATTTATATAATTTTTCTGGGAAAGTCAAAATCTTGACTAAATAATATCATGGAAATATGTAGTCCCTGAAATTGGGACAGCGGCAAGTGCCACAGTATGGAGGGCATCGGAAAAGTCTGGAGAAAACGGTGGGGTTCCGCCAGACCATATTTCTGCGTATATCTTAAGGGAGGCTCGAAAGGGTCTCCCTTTTTCTTATAAATAGTTGTAAAGGAGTTACCTATGACAGCTATCGATGACACACCAGAGAATAAGAATTTTCTTTCTCCTCTTAATTTTAAATTTCAAGTGAAGAAGTGTCCTCATGTCAACTTCTTTGTTCAAAAGGTAGGCATACCTGATATCAGCCTTTCTCCTGCTATCTTTCCTAATCCTATGGTAAAGATACCTCTCCCTGGAGATCATATGACCTATGGAGATTTCTCTGTTACTTTTAAGATAGACGAGGATCTTCAGAATTATCTCGAGATTCATAAGTGGATTAAAGACTTAGGTAAACCTGTAGATTTTCAGGGTCGTTATGATATTCGTCAGCAGAAAGAGTATACTGGTGAAGGAGAGAAATCTGATCTTTCTCTATTAGTTCTATCATCTTCAATGGCAGTAAACTATGAAGTTGTCATGGTTGATGCTTTTCCTGTATCACTGACAGGTATTCAATTTAATACAGTAGATAGAGATGTTGTTTATTTAAATTCAACTGCTACTTTTAAATACTCCTACTACGACATTAATAGAGCTTGACTTTTCGTTTAAAATATATTATGATTATATTATTTCTTTGTGGAGAGATTTATGAAATTAGAAGATATACTTGATCTTTGGCAAGAAGATGTTAATATTGATAGGACAGAATTAGGAGATGCAGCCCTAAATATACCTAAGTTGCACCATAAGTATTTCTCTATCTTTACAAAAGAGAGAATGGTGTTACGCAAATATGAAGCTGAGATGAAACAGCTCAAATTGGACAAATATGAATTCTATACCCAGGGTCCAAGTGAAGAAACGAAAGACAAAGGCTGGAGAATACCTGCAAAGGGATTAATACTAAAATCAGATATTCCAGTTTATATGGACGCTGATCCTGACATCATCAGCCTTAATCTTAAGATTAGTCTTCAACAAGAAAAAGTGGACTTG
>Ga0007860_1000139_pt1 | contig 8741 bp, 9 predicted proteins | sample CryBogCBH15Jul08_FD_54969 | JGI IMG/M metagenome (GOLD analysis project Ga0007860, IMG submission 54969) | Freshwater microbial communities from Crystal Bog, Wisconsin, USA - CBH15Jul08 | ecosystem: Environmental > Aquatic > Freshwater > Lake | place: Crystal Bog, Wisconsin, USA | collected...
ACGCTGCTCTGCTTAATGCCGTAAAACAGTTGAGGGCGCAGGGCACGACGGTGATTGTGATGACGCATCGTCTGAATATTCTGGGGGCTATAGAGCATATGCTTGTGCTGGTTGACGGGCAGGTCCAGCGGTTTGGTACCTGTCAGGAAGTGATGGCTGCTTTGCAGGCACCGCCTCCTGCCCCACAGCCTTCTAACCAGCAGCCACAGAGCTAACTCTTATCCGGAAGAAGATTTTTCATGAAACCTGATTTTTTTAATCGCAGTGCGTTGTCCCGACAGCTCTGGACCTTTCGTAAAGAGTTTGTATGGGTAGGTATTTTCAGTCTTATTGCCAATGTGCTGATGCTGACGCCGACCATTTATATGCTGCAGGTTTATGGTCGTGTTATGAAGAGCGGCAGTGAGTTGACCCTGCTTATGGTGACGTTGTTTCTGTTGCTGTTCTTTGGGGTCATGGCTTTTGCAGAGTGGCTCCGTTCACGCCTGCTGGTCAGGGTTGGGGTAAGGCTTGATGAGGCATTGAACTCTCTTGTGTTTAACGCAAGTTTCGAGGCCTATTTGAACCGTACCCGTAAAAATGTTGTTGAGGCGTTCTCGGATTTGACCAATATTCGTCAGTTTTTGACGGCTAATGGTATGATAGCATTTTTTGATCTTCCCTGGACTCCGGTTTATATCGCTGTCATTTTTTTATTGAGTCCTTTCTTGGGATGGCTTTCTATTGTATTTGCTGTTATTCAGCTTGCCTTGACCTGGCAGAGCCATCGGTTGAGCACAAAGGAAATTGAGCGCGCGGCTGAAGCCGGTAACGACAGTTACCAGTTTGTGCAGAACAAACTTCGTAACATTGAGCCGGTCCATGCTATGGGTATGGCTGGAAATTTTAGAGAACGTTGGTTCAAGTTGCACGATGCTTCACTTGCTAAAGCTGATTTTTCTCTTGAAAGGCAGCATCGCCAGCAGGCGTTTGCAAAATTTGTTCGATATAGCCTGCAGTCGCTTACGCTTGGTGCTGGCGCTTTAATGGTTATTGAGGGCAAGATGTCTGCAGGTTCAATGATTGCGGCCAACGTGTTGATGTCGAAAGCTCTTCAGCCGCTTGACCTGGTGATGGCTACCTGGAAGCCGTTTGTTCAGTGTCGTACTGCATTTATTCGGCTTGAAAAACTTCTTGAGGAGTTTCCGGAGCGTCAGCCGGGTGCAAAGCATCAGGATCCTCTGGGTGAGATCAGGCTTGAGGGACTTTCTGCAACCGCTCCTGGACGGGAGGCTCCTATTTTGCGCGATATCAATGTTGTTTTGCCTGCCGGAAGGGTAGCTGTAGTAATCGGGCCTTCGGGATCAGGTAAGTCAACTCTTGCCCGTTGTATTGTAGGTGTATGGCCTGAGAGAAAGGGGCGTGTCCTCATTGACGGAGAGGCAATAGAGAGTTGGGACAGGATTGAGCTTGGACCGCATATTGGGTATCTTCCTCAGGATATTGAGCTTTTTGATGGCTCTATTGCTGAAAATATTGCGCGTTTTGCCGATGTGGATTCGTCAAAAGTCATTGAGGCGGCAAAGCGTACCGGTATTCATGATATGATTTTACGGTTTCCGCGGGGTTATGATACCCAGATAGGTGAGGCTGGAGGCATGCTTTCGGGAGGGCAGAAGCAGCGGCTCGGGCTTGCAAGGGCAATGTATGGTAATCCTGCAATTATTGTGCTTGATGAGCCTAATGCCAATCTTGATGATGCCGGGGAACGGTCATTACATCAGGCGATCGTTGATTTGAGATCGGCAGGTAAAACCGTTATTCTTATTACGCATCGTCCCAGTGCGGTTGGTGTGGCCGATCTTCTGGTGGTAATGCAGGATGGTCAGATTATTCGTTGCGGGCCGCGGGATGAGGTGTTGAAGGCTTTGAATCCTCCGAATGCGCAGCCGGCTCTTTCGTAAGCCTGAGTCAATTATTTTTGAGAAATGTTTAATGGATAGCAATGAGTATCAGTGATATCGTTTCAATGAAAAAGCCTGTTCCTGTTAATGGAAACGGCAATGAGTATCGAGATACACGCAGTACGATCCGGCTTGGTATATGGGTATTGCTTGTAGGTTTTGGCGGCTTTCTGCTTTGGGCGGCTTTTGCTCCCCTTGATGAGGGTGTCCCTTCTCAGGGTATGGTGAGTATTGCAACCAAGCGCAAGGTGGTGGAAAATCTTCGTGGTGGACGAATTGAGAAGGTTTTTGTAAAAGAGGGGCAGATGGTGCATGAGGGGGATGTTTTAATGAAGCTGGACTCACAGACGGCTAAAGCCCGCTATGATGAGGTTCATCAGCACTATCTGGGTACCAGGGCGATGGTGGATCGCCTGCTTGCCGAGATGAATGGTGCATCGGCGATCACCTTTCATAAAGACTTGCTGATTGATCATGATAAGGCGTTGTCTGAACTCAATATGCAGAATCAACAGCGGCTTTTTCTGTCGCGCAAGACGACGCTGAAGATTTTTAAAGATCAGCTTGCCGATATTACCTCACTGGTGCAGGAGGGGTATGCTCCGAAGAGTCAGCAGCGTGATCTGGAGTTGAAGATTGCGGATTTCAGGACAAATACGGCTTCACAGCTTGCGCAGGTTCAGCTCGAAGTGGGGGCTGATGCTGAAAAGACGAGAGCTCTTGCCGAGGAACTGGCCGATACAGAGGTGAAAGCTCCTGCATCAGGGCAGGTTGTCGGATTACAGGTACAATCGGTGGGAGCTGTCATTCAGCCTGGCCAGAAGATTATGGATATTGTGCCGCTTCACGAAGGTCTTCTTATTGATGCAAAAATATCACCGCATTTGATTGACAGTATCCATAAGGGACTTCCGGTTGATGTGAGCTTTTTTTCGTTTGCCCACTCTCCCCAGCTTGTTGTCAAGGGTGTGGTTGAATCGCTCTCGAAAGATATTGTGACTGATCCGGGGGTTAACCCTTTGACGCCGAATGCATCGTATTACCTTGCGCGCATTGTAGTGACTCCTGAGGGTATGAAAACACTGGGAAAACGTGAGATGCAGCCGGGTATGCCTGTTCAGGTTGTTATCAAGACCGGTGAGCGCTCAATGTTGACCTATCTTATTGATCCGCTGGTCAAGCGGATTTCGGTTTCAATGAAAGAGGATTAGGTGTTTAAAATGTTACGTGTGAGTTTGATATGAAGCTATTGGCGCGTTTGATAGTTGTTGCAGGTTTTTTTGCTGCTTTGCCGGCCTATGCCGAGCCTGTCAGTTTATTGTCGGCTTATCAGAAGGCTTTGGATTACGATGCCCAGTTACGTACAGCAAAGGCCGATAATCTGGCTACGAAGGAGGAGATTGCCAAGGCGAGAGCTCAATTTCGTCCAAGATTGAACCTGAGCGGTACGGGGGGGAGAAATGAAACAAACAGTACGGTTCCTACGATGTATGGCCCTTACCAGCAGGATCAGTTTTACAGTTCCCGAACCTACGATATTTCAGTTCGTCAGTCCCTTTTCAACTGGTCGAATTTTGCTAGTTATAAGCAGTCGAAAGCTGTTGTGGCAAAAAGCGATTTCCAGCTTCAGAAAGAAGAGTTGGGTTTGATTATCAGGCTGACTGAGGCTTATTGTAATGCCCTGTATTCGGAGGATAACCTTGAGTTCAGCCATGCCCATGTTAAGGCTTGTCTTGAACAGCTTCAACAGACAAAAAAAAGGTATGAAAAAGGGTTTGGTACCATTACTGAAATTAATGAGGCGCAGTCTGAATATGAGATAGCGCTTGCTGAAGGGGTTGATATTGTTAATAATCTGGATTTCAGCCGAAGGGAGCTGGGGCGTCTTACCGGTGTTTATTCGGAGGATCTGTCCAAACTTGTGCCGGAGAAAATGGTGCTGGCCCGGCCGGACCCGCCGACTGTTGATGCCTGGATAGAACTTGCTCATGCAAATAACCGGGAAGTGAATGCTGCCCGTCAGGAAATTCAGATTGCAAAAAAAGAGGTTGAAAAACAGCGGGCTTCACGCTATCCGACAGTGGACCTGGTCGTTGCAAGAGATTATTCCAAAAGCGGGAATAATTATACCATCGACCAGACCTATGGAACGAATTCAGTCAGTTTGCAGATGAATCTTCCAATTTACAGTGGCGGTTATGTGAGCGCTGCGGTACGCCAGGCTCAGGCCAGCCGCCTGAAGTCGCAGGAACAGCTCAGTTGGCAGGAGCGTGGGGTGGAAGCTGATGTCCGAAGGTTTTACAATGGAGTGGTTACCACCGTTGCACAGATTAAAGCGTACGAACAGGCCGTAAGGTCGAATGAAATTGCCGTTACAGGAACAAAAAAAGGGTTTGAGGTGGGGCAGCGCAGTAATGTGGATGTTCTTAACGCCCAACAGAAATTGTATGATAGCAAACGCAATCTGGCGAAAGCCCGTTATCAGTATATGCTGAATATTATGCAGCTTAAGGATAGTGCGGGTAAGCTGTCCGTCAGTGATGTGGAAGAGGTCAATGGCTGGCTTGGGGTTGCAAATTGATCAGTGAATTATATAAAAAACACTATTCTCTTGACCCTGCTTTTGTTAACTTCAGTTTTGAGGAAGGAATTGCTTTTTTGGATTAAAATAAAAGCAAAAATATTTCAGCGTAATGCTGGAATTATGAAAAAGGGAGATCCTTGTCTCAAGTTGTATTCGAAGTCCGTGCAGTTAATCTACAAAGAGCTTATTATCGCGCGTTTGCAGGCAATAAATAAGATTAAGAGCAGGAAAGAAAAAAAAATATATGAGGATTGTCCTTGACCTGCAAAAGGTTCAACGTACCCTATGTTCTGGCTGTATTGACAGTTATTCCTTATCGTTTACTCAAGCTCTTGTTCGTAATCGCGACAATCATGAAATAATAATTGCTTTAAGTGCACTGTTTCCTGACTCTATTGAACTTATCCGTTCTCTGTTTGATAAGTCTTTGTCACAGAATAATATCCGCGTCTGGTATACCCCATCTCCTGTCAACGAGAATCCTTGCAATACCTGGCACCGCGAGACTGCAGAATTGATCCGTGAGGCCTTTTTAGCCAGCATTAAACCTGATATTTTGCATACATTCAGCCTTTTTGAAGGCTATCTGGAAAATTCTGTATCCAGTATTGGGATTTTTGACAAAGTATCTTGTCATAGCGTTTTGCTTCCTGAGTATGCGTCACTGATTTCTAACGGTTCTGTCTTAAAATCCGATCAGCGGTACAGCCAATATTATCTTCGAGAGTATAGTTATCTGAGACGTGCCTCACTTTATTTTGCTATCTCGGAATCATCCCGTCAGGATTGGATCATTCATGGAACTCTGCCGGCGGATAACGTTATCTGTATTCCCGATACTCCTGACGAATCTCAACAAGTTTTATGGGATAGCAACGCTCAGATTGCTATTTCTGCTTTTGAAGAGTTCTATAAGCGGAAAATAAAATCAGAAGTACCAGAAAATTCTGATTCCTCTGTCGAGCGCCACAATCTTATTACAGCTATAGCTGAGCTTGATAATAGTACATGCGAAGAGCACTTGTTGATTGGTGTTGCTGAAGCGATAGCAAAAAATATTCCGAATCAAAACAGCAAAAAGCAACTTCTTGTTGACATCTCTGAACTTGTTCAACGCGATGCCAGGACCGGTATTCAGCGAGTTGTACGAAGTATCCTTAAGGAGCTGCTTGAACAACCTCCTGAAAACTTCCGAGTTGAACCTATCTATGCGACAAAAGAAAATTCTTACAGATATGCGCGTCGATTCACGGCAAAATTTATGAACGTGCCTCAGTCGAAAATAAGTGATGAAATAGTAGAGGTATTTTCTGGTGATATATTTTTCGGGCTTGACTATCAGGCAGATATAATTCCAATATGGGCAGATTTCTTTAGAGATTTAAGGCATAGAGGAATTAAAACAATCTTTCTTGTTTACGATTTACTTCCATATCGAAATCCTGAGTGGTTTAGTAAATCCAGTAAACCGGCTTTTGTTCGTTGGCTTCATACCATAGTTCAAGCCGATGGGGTCGTGTGTATTTCGAAAACCATAGCATTTGATTTAATTACATGGCTTGATACTTACCTTCCTTTAAGAGGCCGTCCTCTCAAAATTGGCTGGTCTCATATTGGTGCAGATATACCAAATCACCAATCCTCTGCAGGGTTTTCTGAAAAATGTAACCGTCAACTTGTTAAAATATGTATTGCTCAATCTATTCTCATGGTAGGGACCATTGAGCCCCGAAAAGGGCATGCACAAACTTTGGAAGCTTTTGAGCTTTTGTGGAAGCAGGGAATTGATATAAATCTTGTGATTGTTGGCAAGGAGGGTTGGAAGGTGGACAAACTGTCAAAAAAAATAAAGAAGCATGAAGAACTCAATAAAAGACTGTTCTGGCTTCAAGGTATAAGTGATGATGCCCTTCTTACCCTGTATGAAGCCGTTAAAGGTGTACTTATGGCTTCGGAAGGTGAGGGATTCGGGTTGCCGCTCATTGAAGCAGCACAATATGCCCGCCCCATTCTTGCTCGTGATCTTAATGTTTTTCGTGAAGTTGCTGGTGGTTTCGCAACCTATTTTTCAGGCAGTACCCCTGAAGAATTGGCATATGCAATCCAGAATTGGTTAGAACTGCTTAATGGTGGGAATGCTCCAAATTCTAAGGGTATGCCATGGCTGACATGGAAACAATGCACAGAGCAAATGCTCGCTCTCATCACCGACCCTGATCATCCGAATTGGCTGTGTAACTGGTTGCCTGGTAATCAGAATAAAGGTTCAATCATGAGTGATGAACGGTTGAATATAGAACCGCAATATTCAGTGGTACATTAATGAATAGATTTTTTAAGAATTTATTAAAAAATAAGTTACATCATTATATCTCTATTCCGTTAGGTGATATAGTTGTGAAATTTCATACAAAAGCTCTCAAGGATCCAAGGGGAGTGGGACGGGTTTCCCGTGAACTACTCAAGCAGTTGCAGCTTCTGACGGTTCATAATTCTTATAAACCAGGAAAACGTTATTCTAAAACTGTTTATTTTTATTCTGCGATCCAGTGGTGTCCTGAAAAGCTGAAGCATCCGACATGTATTCTTATTCATGATGTCATACCGTTATTGTATCCAGATAAATTTGGTGAAATAGCTGAGGATTTTGAAAAACGGCTTAAGGGAATTGCCCGGCAGGCTGATAAGGTTGTGACCATAAGTCACTCCAGCGCTCATGATATAGCAAGGTTATTGGATATACCCATCGATAAAATCACGGTTATTTATAATGGCGTTACAAAACTTCCTTTTGCTGAGAAAAAGTCTATTCCGTTACCAAAAGGGAAATTCATTGTCTATTTAGGATCCTTTGACCGTCATAAAAATCTTGAAGTTGTGTTTAGGGCTTTGCTTGATCCGTCGGTTAGTGATATCAACCTTGTCATGATTGGTGGAAACAAAAGAGCTCGGCCGCTCGTAGAGGATTTTCATATAGAACATAGGGTTCACTTCTTGGGGAGCCTTAAAGATGATGGTGCTGGATTTGTTGTCAGTAAAGCTCTCGCATTGGTATTTCCAAGCATTTATGAAGGGTTTGGTCTTCCTCCACTCGAGGCGGCTTTGCTTGGTATACCTTCAATTTGCAGTTCACGGCCGGCTATGACCGAGGTGATGGATGGCGTTGCGGTTTTTGCGTCGCCTGATAAACCTGAAGAGTGGGCGCAGGCAATCAGACATTTGCGTGATGATGTTCCGTTTCGAAATCGGCTTGGATTGCTTGCCAAAGAGAGGGCCGAATGTTTTTCATGGAAAACATGTGCTGAGAGTCTTGAAAAAATTTTGCACGTGTAATGGTTTTCGGTATGAAACGGTCTGGTCTCAAATCTAGGTATTGATGTTATTTTTTTATCGTGAATCCATCGACAAAGGCCAGCCACTCTCCTGACTGGTTCTGATGAAGATCGACGGTGTGCATGCCGTCTTTATTCCACCATTCACTTCCTGGCTGCAGGACAGGCGCATCTGACGCCGGCTCCTCGTTATAGGCGTGCTCAGTCAGTTCGGTAATCCGGAATGCCCATACTTTTGTGCCGTAGTTCGGGATTTCATCCTGGGCGTATCGGTACATGCTATTCTCCTTAGCGATTATTCGTCCGCCAGGTCGTGCAAAGTGGGGACTATTCGTCACTATCGGGCTTTTGGGGTGCTCATGCCATGGGCCCGTAAGGGCGGCTGCAGTATAGAGGTGGAGGTTTTTGCTTTTTTGGGCGTAGCTGAACAGGTACCAGCGGTTCTGGTAATAAATAATGGATGGGTCAACCAGTGCTGAGTATCGGCCGGTGCTGTTGATGAGGGTTTTTATGTGTTGCCACTCCTCAGGAAATTTTTTGGCCTCGTAGAGCTGGATGCCACCGGAGTCATTGCATTCCGGAATCATGTAGCAGCGGTTTTCCGAGAAAAACACATAGGGGTAAGAGAGGTGGAAGCGCTCTTTGAGAACGACCTTGCCATAGTGCCATTGCTTCATGTCTTTACTGTAGGCATAGGCAATTTCGCCGATATTTCTTTTGTCGTTAAGGACTTCAAAGAAGAGAAAGTTACCGTTCTGGTTTTGGATCGCAAATGGGTCGGCAACGAAGCGGGCTTTGATGTCTGTGACGTCTTTTGCGCTGAGTATGGGGTTGCTGATACCATCGGGGGGAAAGAGTGTGATGGGTGAAGTGCCTTTATAG
>Ga0007860_1000142_pt1 | contig 8686 bp, 6 predicted proteins | sample CryBogCBH15Jul08_FD_54969 | JGI IMG/M metagenome (GOLD analysis project Ga0007860, IMG submission 54969) | Freshwater microbial communities from Crystal Bog, Wisconsin, USA - CBH15Jul08 | ecosystem: Environmental > Aquatic > Freshwater > Lake | place: Crystal Bog, Wisconsin, USA | collected...
TACTGGTGCATTAACTAAATTCCAACATCGTTATTGCCCAGCCGTAAAAACGACTGTTGTTGAACTCAATCCAGCTGTGATTATTTCAGCAAGGAGTATGTTCTTTACCCCAGATGATGATCGTCGCCTAGAAACACTACAAACCGATGCGAAAGCATTCGTACAGAGCGCAAAGCAACAAAAACAATACGATGCTGTACAGGTGGATCTCTATGACGCTATTTGTGATGGACCTGCTGCAAGTTCGCTTGATTTTTATAAGGGCTGCTACGACATCCTGAAAAGTACCGGTGTCATGACGGTCAATTTATTTTCTCGTCATAAGAGTTTTGATATCAACTTACAAAATATCTGTGAGGCATTTGACAATAGAGTCCTACTGTTTCCGGAGTCACATGATTGCAATGTGGTGGCTATTGGTTTTAAAGGACCCAAACTCGAGGTTGAGTGGAAAGAAGTTTCGAAGAGGGCAAAGCTGATTCTAGAAAAGACTGGTTTGCCAACCAATAAATGGGTATCAGGCATCGCCCGTGAAAACGCACGCCAAGAAAGTAAATTATCGATTTAAAGTAGCTATTTAGGCTGGGCTGCTAAGAAAAAAGGCGATCAATTGATCGCCTTTTTTGTTCCCCAATACATCTGAGGGTTTAGGACTTTAGATTGTTACGGTATCGGCTACATCACTAAATGACTTTAGCTTATCGAAGCTCATATATCTATAAACCTCAGCAGACTTAGCATTGAGTGCCTGAACTTGCTCCAAGTACTCGGCGGGAGTTGGCAAGCGTCCAAGCAAGGCTGCTACTGAAGCAAGTTCAGCAGAGGCCAAGAAAACGCGTGTATCAATGCCTAAGCGATTAGGGAAGTTACGGGTTGATGTAGAAACTGCTGTAGAGCCTTTACGGATCTGAGCTTGGTTACCCATGCATAAAGAGCAACCAGGGCTCTCCATACGCGCGCCAGCAGCACCCAACATGCCGTAGTAGCCTTCTTCCATCAAGACCATGGCGTCCATCTTGGTAGGAGGAGCAACCCATAAGCGTGTTGGCATATCTTTCTTGCCCTGCAAGACTTGACCAGCAGCACGGAAGTGGCCAATGTTCGTCATGCAAGAGCCGATAAAGACTTCATCGATTTTTTCACCAGCAACTTCAGACAATACTTTTACATCATCTGGGTCATTAGGGCAGGCAAGAATAGGCTCTTTGATTTCATCGATATTGATTTCAATGATTTCAGCGTAATCAGCATTCTCATCAGCTTTAAGGAGTTGTGGATTTGCAATCCAAGCCTGCATGGCTTTAATGCGGCGACCTAATGTGCGCTTGTCTTCGTAACCATTGGCAATCATCCACTTCATTAAAGTGATATTAGATTGCATGTACTCAATGATCGGCTCTTTGTTGAGGTGCACTGTACAACCACCAGCAGAGCGCTCTGCTGAAGCATCAGACAATTCAAAAGCTTGTTCAACTTTCAGATCTGGCAAGCCTTCAATTTCTAAAATACGGCCAGAGAAGATATTCTTCTTGCCTTGCTTTTCAACAGTGAGCAAACCTTTTTTGATTGCATATAAAGGAATGGCATTCACGAGATCACGCAAGGTGATGCCGGGCTGCATCTTGCCTTTGAAGCGAATCAATACAGACTCCGGCATATCTAATGGCATCACGCCAGTAGCAGCAGCAAAGGCTACCAAGCCTGAACCAGCCGGGAAGGAAATACCGATTGGGAAGCGAGTATGGCTATCACCACCAGTACCGCAGGTATCTGGTAACAAACGGTTCAACCAACTATGAATCACACCATCACCTGGACGCAAAGCGACGCCACCACGATTCGTCATAAACGGTGGCAATTCATGCTGAGTGCGAATATCTACTGGTTTTGGATAGGCAGAGGTGTGACAGAACGATTGCATTACGAGATCAGAAGAGAATCCTAAGCAAGCCAAGTCCTTTAACTCGTCACGAGTCATTGGACCAGTTGTATCTTGAGATCCAACAGTTGTCATGTGGGGCTCACAATAAGTCCCCGGGCGAACGCCTTGGCCTTCAGGCAGGCCACAAGCACGGCCAACCATCTTCTGAGCCAAGCTGAACCCTTTTTTATTGTCTGGAGGGCTCACAGGTACGCGGAACTCTGTAGAGGCAGGTAATCCCAATGCCGCACGTGCTTTAGCTGTTAAGCCGCGACCAACAATCAATGGAATACGCCCGCCAGCACGTACTTCATCCAAAATCACTGGTGATTTAAGGGAGAAGCTAGTGATCTCACTACCGTTCTTAAATACTTTTCCTTCGTATGGACGTAGTTCAATCTCATCGCCCATATTCATTTGGGAAACATCTAACTCGATTGGCAATGCACCAGAGTCTTCCATGGTGTTGAAGAAGATCGGTGCAATGTTAGTACCAAGGCAAACACCGCCAAAGCGCTTATTTGGTACGAATGGAATATCTTGACCTGTCCACCAAAGAACTGAGTTGGTTGCGGATTTGCGTGAAGAACCTGTACCAACCACATCGCCAACATAAGCAATTTGATTGCCTTTTTTCTGTAGCGTTGCGATTTGTTTCATTGGGCCGCGAACGCCTGTCTCATCTGGCTCAATGCCTGGACGTGGGTTCTTCAGCATGATCGTTGCATGCAAAGGAATGTCTGGACGACTCCAAGCATCAGGCGCTGGAGAGAGATCATCGGTGTTGGTTTCCCCGGTGACCTTAAATACTGTGAGCTTCATGTTTTCTGGAACAGCAGGGCGGCTTGTAAACCACTCGGCATCAGCCCAGCTTTTCATAACCGCTTTTGCATTAGCGTTGCCTTTTTCAGCAAGCTCTTGCACATCATTAAAGTAATCAAACATCAAGAGTGTTTTCTTGAGTGCTTCTGCAGCAGCTGTGCCGCATTCAGAATCAACTAAGAGCTCTACTAGCGGTTTAATGTTGTAGCCGCCCAGCATGGTGCCTAGTAGTTCCGTAGCTTTCAATTTGGAGATCAGCGGGGATTTAACAGTGCCTTTTGCAAGCGCATCCAAAAACTCAGCTTTAACCTTCGCAGCATCATCCACGCCAGCTGGAACACGATTAGTAATCAGNTCTACAAGCTCANCCTCTTTACCCTTTGGTGGGTTTTTTAGTAGTTCAACCAGCTGAGCTGTTTGATCCTTGGTTAAGGGGAGGGCTGGGATGCCAAGGGCTGCGCGTTCNGCAACTTGGGCGTTGTAGGCTTCTAACATCGTGTTTCCTATGAGGTAAGTGTTGTCAACAGAAAATGGCAAGCGGGAAAGTTGACCCCGATCAAGGCTATTGTAGTAGCTTGGGCATGCTCTGAGTATGGGTTTAACTACTGATTTTGGCCCAAAATGTGCCAAAAAAGGGCTTAAATCACTTGCTCTTCTTTAAGTGCCCAGACCAAGGCTACGACCCAGCCAATTAAGGACCAGCCTAAGAAGAGATTGAGGGCAAAAATTGCCCCTGTATTAGCCCGCTTCCTATTAAATGCTATGGCGAAGGGCAGGAAGTAAAAAAGCGAGAGAATGGTGATGAGAATGGCGAAAAAGAGGCGCATATTTGAAAATTTACCTTTCTCTTACCCAGGTTTGAGTCCTGCCTAGCAAAGGAATGCCAATATAGGCACGAACCTCCAATTTGCTACCTTGGTCCTTGAGCTTCATCTCGGTACGGTAGATCTCTCCGTCATCTGGATCCAAAATTCGGCCATCAACATAGGATTCCCCAGACTTTTTCAATCCAGTCAGGATTTCCATGCCNAATACCGGCTTACCTTTACGAGAATCGGTGCATTTTTCACAAGTNGGTAGGGCGCTTGGATCTAGGAGTTTTTTNATGATGCCGCTATAAACCCCATCTTTAACGGTGATTTCAACCAAAGCTGCAGGCTGGTTTGTATCGTCATCAAAAGTCTTCCACACCCCTGTAATCACGCTCGTATCTTGGGCGAATAAGGGCTGCAGCCCAAATAGGGCGATTAGCAGAAGGCCTGGAAAGATCTGAATTCGGAATTTCTTCATTTTTGAGCCATTTAAACATGGTGATGGGCAGATATTAACGCCTAGAAAATTTCTTAAGTTGGTATCGCTATCGTTATAATTACTTTTTCCAACAGAGCCTAAGCGATGACCAAATACGTTTTTGTCACTGGTGGTGTGGTTTCTTCCTTAGGGAAAGGAATCGCAGCTGCCTCGCTTGCCGCGATTCTCGAATCCCGCGGTCTGAAAGTCACCCTCCTAAAATTAGACCCTTATATCAACGTTGACCCCGGAACAATGAGTCCGCTTCAACATGGTGAGGTTTTCGTTACTGAAGATGGCGCNGAAACTGATCTTGATTTAGGCCATTACGAGCGTTTTGTTTCTGCCAAGATGCGCAAGAGCAATAACTTCACNACGGGTCAGATTTACGAATCAGTCATTAGCAAAGAGCGTCGTGGTGAATACCTTGGCAAAACAGTTCAAGTTATTCCGCATATCACCAATGAAATTCAGGCNTTTGTAGAGCGGGGCGCTAAAGCCAGTCATGATGGCCANGCTGACATTGCNATNTGCGAAATCGGCGGAACTGTAGGCGATATCGAGTCGCTACCGTTCTTGGAGGCTGCAAGGCAAATGAGTCTGCGCTTACCGCTCCATAGCTGTGCCTTTGTTCATTTAACCTTAGTTCCATATATCAGCAGCGCTGGTGAATTAAAAACCAAGCCCACCCAACACTCCGTCCAGAAATTGCGCGAGATTGGCATCATGCCAACCGCTCTGCTATGTCGTGCAGATCGCCCCATTCCCGAGGATGAGCGCGCGAAGATTTCTTTATTCTCAAANGTACGTGAAGATGCTGTGATCTCTGTTTGGGATGTCGATACGATCTATAAGATTCCCGAAATGTTGCATGCCCAAGGTATGGATGACTTGATTTGCCGCGAACTGCAAATTGAAGCTAAACCAGCCGACTTATCTGTTTGGGCTAATCTGGTTTATCAGATGGCCAACCCGCAGCATGAAGTNACNATCGGCATGGTTGGTAAATATGTTGAGCTCACGGAATCTTACAANTCTTTAATTGAAGCATTGCGTCATGCTGGTATCCACACACAAACGCGTGTCAACATTACCTACATTGACTCAGAGCAAATTGAAAAAGACGGTATTGACTGCCTCAATAATCTGGATGCGATTTTAGTTCCAGGTGGATTTGGTAAAAGAGGTACTGAAGGCAAGATTGCGGCCATTCGCTTTGCCCGTGAGAACAAAATCCCTTATCTCGGAATTTGCTTAGGAATGCAGTTAGCGGTTATCGAGTTTGCAAGGCATGTTGCCAATATTTCGAAAGCTAACAGTACTGAGTTTGATCCTGAAACCGACAACCCAGTGGTAGCTTTGATCACTGAATGGCTTGACCGTGAAGGCCGCGTTGAGAAGCGCAGCAATGATTCTGATATGGGCGGAACCATGAGGCTCGGCTCACAACGGTGTCCAGTAAAAGAAGGTACTTTGGCGCGTCGTATTTATGGTGCTGAGGTGAATGAGCGTCACCGTCATCGCTATGAAGTCAATAATGCTTATGTTCCGCGTCTGGAGAAGTCTGGTTTGATTATTTCAGCAAGAACGCCTAACGAGTCCTTGCCAGAGATGATGGAGCTTCCTAGCACCATGCATCCATGGTTCTTTGGTGTGCAGTTCCATCCGGAATTCACATCCACCCCACGTGATGGGCATCCCTTATTCTCTGCCTTTATTACGGCCGCACTCACACATCAAGATGCTGACCTCAAAGAGTCTGCATAAGGGGGAGATATGAGTACATTTAAGCTTTGTGGATTTGATGTTGGCTTACAGAATCGCTTCTTTCTAATTGCTGGCCCTTGTGTAATTGAGTCAGAGCAGTCTGCGATTGACATTGCTGGTGAGCTCAAGGAGATTACAAGCGCGCTTCAAATCCCCTTTATTTACAAGTCGTCATTCGACAAAGCCAATCGCTCTTCTGGTACTTCGTTCCGTGGCCTAGGAATAGAAAGAGGTTTAGAGATTCTTGCTAAAGTCAAACGTGAAATCGGCGTGCCAGTGCTGACCGATATCCATGACATCAGCGAGATTGAACCGGTCGCCAAGGTAGTTGATGTTCTTCAAACACCAGCTTTTCTCTGCAGACAAACGGATTTCATTCGCGCTTGCGCGCAAAGCGGTAAACCTGTGAACTTTAAAAAAGGNCAGTTCTTATCGCCGCACGAGATGTTGAATGTGATTGAAAAAGCAAGGGTAGCGGCTGCAGAAAAAAATCTGCCCGATCAATTTATGGTGTGTGAACGTGGCGCATCATTTGGTTACAACAATTTAGTGTCGGATATGCGNAGCTTAGCCATCTTGCGTGAATCTCATGCGCCAGTTGTATTTGATGCGACCCATTCTGTACAGCTACCTGGTGGCCAAGGCAATTCAAGTGGTGGACAGCGAGAATTTGTCCCCGTCTTGGCTCGAGCTGCAGTTGCAGTNGGGATTAGCGGCCTCTTTATGGAAACCCATCCNGACCCGGCCAAAGCGCTTTCAGATGGCCCAAATGCAGTGCCATTAAATCGTATGCGTGAACTATTGGAATCTTTAGTAGCCATTGATTCCGTAGTTAAGAAAACTGGCTCATTCTTAGAAGACAGTTTTCAGTAATTTTTATTTNATTTTGGAATTAGGAGATTTAGATGAGCGCCATTGTTGACATCATCGGTAGAGAGATTTTAGATTCACGTGGCAATCCAACGGTGGAGTGCGATGTCTTGCTGGAATCTGGCGTNATGGGTCGTGCCGCCGTTCCTTCNGGCGCCTCTACAGGCTCACGTGAGGCGATTGAGCTACGCGATGGNGANAAAGCGCGCTATCTTGGCAANGGCGTTCTCAAAGCTGTCCAGAACATTAATATTGAAATTGCAGAATCGATTCTGGGTCTAGATGCAAGCGAGCAAGCTTTCTTAGACCATACGCTNAATGAGCTCGATGGCACTCATAACAAAGCTCGCTTAGGTGCCAATGCAACCTTAGCTGTTTCTATGGCTGTAGCAAGAGCAGCAGCAGAAGAGGCTGGCCTGCCTTTGTATCGTTATTTCGGTGGCTCTGGCTCTATGCAATTGCCTGTGCCCATGATGAATATCGTGAACGGTGGTGCACATGCCAACAATAGCTTGGATATTCAAGAATTTATGATCATGCCGGTTGGTGCGCAAAGCTTCCGCGAAGCCTTGCGTTGTGGTGCTGAAATTTTTCATGAACTAAAGAAGATTCTTGGCGCCCAAGGCATGCCAACGACGGTTGGTGATGAAGGTGGTTTTGCGCCGAACTTCAAGAGCAATCATGAGTGCTTGCAAACGATTATGAAAGCCATTGAAGGTGCTGGCTACCAAGCTGGCGACGATGTCTTGTTGGCCCTGGATTGTGCCGCGAGTGAGTTCTATAAAGATGGCAAATACCACCTATCCGGTGAAGGTCTCCAACTGACATCGAGTGAGTTTTCTGATTATCTTGGCAACTTAGCAGATCAATTCCCGATCGTATCTATTGAAGATGGCATGCATGAGAGTGATTGGGATGGTTGGGCTGACATCACTAGGAAGCTTGGTAAAAANATTCAGTTNGTTGGCGACGATCTTTTTGTTACNAATACGCGGATTCTGAAAGAAGGTATTGAAAAGGGTGTTGCAAACTCGATTCTGATCAAGATTAATCAAATCGGTACATTAACTGAGACGTTTGCAGCTATCGAGATGGCNAAGCGCGCTAATTACACGGCAGTGATTTCACATCGNTCTGGTGAAACTGAAGACAGCACCATTGCTGATATTGCTGTTGGTACCAACGCTGGTCAAATCAAAACAGGTTCGCTGTCACGCTCAGACCGTATTGCTAAGTACAACCAGCTCTTGCGTATCGAAGAAGACTTGGGTGATGTTGCTAGCTACCCTGGCAAGTCTGTTTTCTATAACCTCAAGCGCTAAACAAGCAATACTGCGTTTCAATAGACTATGCGGATTGTCATCTACTCAATGCTGTTATTGCTAATGGCAATCCAGTACCCCTTGTGGCTGGGGAAGGGTGGATGGCTTAAAGTATATGAGATGGAGCGACAACTGGAGCTTCAAGAAGCCAAAAACAGCGCGCTAAGCTTAAGAAACGCCAAACTATCAGGCGATGTTAAGGATTTAAAAGAGGGCACGCGGGCCATTGAAGAGCGGGCCAGAGTTGAGCACGGCATGATTAAAGATGGTGAGTTTTTTGTGCAAATTCTGCCTAACGATANGCCACAACAACCTGCCACCATCAAACAGTAGNCTTAATGACCGCTTGAGGGCGGCCTTGTTGCATCACTTAGCANATCTGTTTTAAAAACTTGTCGNCAATCTACTGCATCAAATTGATACATCTTGCCGCAGAACTCACAGGCAGTTTCTACTTTGCCTTGCTCNGCAATGATGTCTTCTACCTCTTCCTCGCCCAACATTCTTAAAATATCGGCAACCTTAGTGCGAGAGCAACGGCAGGCAAATTGGATTTTGCGTGCCGGAAAGCTGCGAACACCACTGTTAACGGATTCCTCTAAAAAGAGGCGGCGCAGAATCACTTCGGGAGTCAGAGTGAGAAGCTCTTCATCTGTAATGGTCTCGCCCAGCGCCTGAATGCGGTTCCAGCCTT
>Ga0007860_1000161_pt1 | contig 8291 bp, 9 predicted proteins | sample CryBogCBH15Jul08_FD_54969 | JGI IMG/M metagenome (GOLD analysis project Ga0007860, IMG submission 54969) | Freshwater microbial communities from Crystal Bog, Wisconsin, USA - CBH15Jul08 | ecosystem: Environmental > Aquatic > Freshwater > Lake | place: Crystal Bog, Wisconsin, USA | collected...
CTGCTGCTAAAAAGCCAGCTGCTAAAAAAGTAGCTAAGAAGCGTCCTGCTGCTAAAAAAGCTGCTGCTAAAAAGCCAGCTGCTAAAAAAGTAGCTAAAAAGAAGCCAGCTGCTAAAAAAGTAGCAAAAAAGCGCGTAGCAAAAAAAAAGTAAGTAAGCCTGCTGCGAAGAAAGCGGGCAAAGCTGTAAAAAAGCCCGTGGCTAAGAAAGCCGCTACTTCAACTACGTTGAATCCAGCTGCTGCCTGGCCCTTCCCAACTGGCACACGTCCTTAAGTTTCGACTTATAGACGGGTGAAGTTTAAAGGGGTCTCTCACGAGACCCCTTTTCTATTGCTGGTTGCAGATTGAGTTAGCTTAGGTGGCTAAAGAACTTAAAAACTAAACCCAAAGGCTGTTTTGAACTGAGCGGCGATTTCATCTTGGCTGATTTGGTGATTTTGTGGCCCTTGATGGGTAATCTTGATTGAACCCATGAGACTGGCTAGCCGACCTGTTGTCTCCCAATCCATGCCATTTTCCAAACCAAACAGTAATCCACCCCGAAATGCGTCGCCACAACCAGTGGGATCAACCACTTTTGAGGCTGGTACTGGCGGAATCGCTAGGCATTTACCTTTTGAGTAGATATCTGCCCCTTCGGCACCCTTGGTGACGATTAATGCCTCGACACGTTCTGCTACTTTGGGTAAATCAAGCCCAGTTCTTTGTGAAAGCATTTCACCTTCGTAATCATTGACTGCTAAATAGCTGGCGAGATTGATTAATTCCAACAGTTCAGGCCCGTTAAACATTGGCAAACCTTGGCCTGGGTCAAATACAAATGGAATGCCTGCTTCAGCTAGCTGATGGCAGTGCTCCCACATTCCTTGGCGACCATCTGGTGCCACAATGCCGAACTTTGCCGAGCCTTTAGAGTTTTTGTTACGCTCTGCAACCACTGCCGCGACTTGGTTAAGGTGCGATTCACCCATTGCGCCTGGATGAAAAGCAGTAATTTGATTATTCGCTTGATCTGTTGTGATCATTGCTTGCGCAGTAAATGCTTGCTCAATTTGCCGAATATGACTTGCATCGATCTGTAATTGCTGTAGACGTTCTAGGTAGGGCGCGGCATCACCACCGACAGTCGCCATGATGATAGGGTCGCCGCCTAAGAGACTCAGGTTATAAGCAATGTTGCCAGCGCAGCCACCGAATTCACGGCGCATTGTGGGGACTAAGAAGGCCACATTCAGAATATGAATTTGTTCAGGCAGGATTTGATCGGCAAATTTGCCTTCAAAGTTCATGATGGTGTCGTAGGCGATAGAGCCACAGATCAAGCTAGCCATAAATTAGTTTCCATTGGTGAGATGAGGTGATGGGGTTGTAGATTGAGGATAAAAAACTCTGACACGATAGCCAGCAGTATTTTGCGACAAGGCAATAGGTAGATCTGAGTGAATGATTTCACCTGCAGGGGCACCTTCACGTAAAAAATCGGGATGTGACTCTTGCCAATTTGCTGGCAGCCACTCTTTTGGTGAGAATTGAATCGATTTCAGCTCAGATTCATCTGCATCCGTCAGAGAAATTTCCAAATACGGCCACAAAATATTGATTGCAAGTCGATTTTGTATTTCAACTTGCAGCGTGGATTGATTTGCGGGCGTTTTAAGCGCCTCTGGCGAGTTTTCTAGTGCAAGGTTNGCNNAGATTATTTTCCACGCAGCAAAATCGCTCACAGGCCGATTAATGCACCCNAGTGAACGACATAATTTTTCATCAAACTGCTGCAGTAGAGAAAATGTGGTCACTGCAACGGCATTAGATGTGCCATCAACACGAGGTGCAAGTATAGGTAGCAATGAATTTCTTGAGATGTGCTCACCAAAAGCGACTAACAACAAGAAAAACAGCCCAAGAAGGATAGCTTTTAGGCTTAGCTTAGAACTTTTTTTTTGAGCCTGCCCAGAAATGCTGCTCTTGCTGTCGGCATTCAGGGTTCCGTGCAAGCAAACCCAGCCTTCACTCTTTCCAAACAGAAAGTGTTAACCACTGGCTATAGGTTGCGATCACCTCTTCCGCTTGCCGAGCCAATACGCCAGATAAAACAATTTGACCGCCTGCACGCATCTTATTTACCAGTGCAGGCGCAAGAACTTGTAGTGGATTGGCCAAAATATTCGCCATCACGATGTCGTATTTAGCTTCTGCCGCTAGTTCCGTCGCATTTTCGTTGGGCAAAACGAAGCTGATGACAGTGTGATTAATTTCGGCATTACTGCGGGCAGCTACCATCGCTTGAGGATCAATATCTGTGCCAACAACGGGAGCACAACCGAGTTTTGCAGCAGCAATGGCCAAAATACCTGATCCACACCCGTAATCGAGCAAGCTTTGGCTCTGAAGATTTTTGTGTTCTTCTAACCAGAGCAAACAAAGATGCGTCGTTGGATGGCTGCCGGTGCCAAATGCTAATCCTGGGTCTACTGCTAAGCAGATTGCATTGGGGTCGCTCGGAGCATCATGCCAAGAGGGCACCACCCAAATGCGTTTGCCAATCTGTATTGGCGCAAATTGACTTTGCGTTAAGCGCACCCAATCTTGATCTTCAACCTGCTTTTCTTGAGGAATGGCAAGTTTGAAGCCAGCATCCTCCAGAGATGCAAGCAGATTGGGAATGAATTCTGTAGCGCCTGAATCATCAATCTCTGGATTGAACAAGGCTGTTACAGACGAGCGATCCCAGGCTTGTACTTCTGGAGATAGGCCGGGTTCGCCGTAAAGCGGGTTCTCATCATAGCCACCAGCAGCATCATCCTCAACGGTTACGGAAAGCGCGCCGAGCTCGAGCAGTACATCACCCAAGGGTTCTGCAATTTCAGCAGGGACCGTGAAAACTAGTTCACGGTAAGACATGTGCATCCCATATGGATCTGAGGTGCCTTAAGACTTGCCGCGACTGGCGGCTTGTTCTTCTAGGCGATGCTCTAGGTAATGAATGTTGGTGCCGCCTTCTATGAAGTTTGGATCGAACATGAGTTCGCGGTGTAGAGGTACATTGGTTGTGATGCCATCAATCACCATCTCAGAAAGGGCAATTTGCATCCGGCGAATCGCTTGTTCGCGAGTATTGCCGTAAGCAATCAACTTTCCGATCATAGAATCATAGTTTGGTGGAACCATATAGCCACTGTAGGCATGCGAATCAACACGGATACCGGGGCCACCAGGCATATGCCATGAACCAATTCGGCCAGGGCTAGGAGTGAACTTGAATGGATCTTCAGCATTCAGACGACATTCAATGGCGTGACCGCGGAAGACGATGTCTTTTTGTCGGTATGCCAGCTTGAGGCCTGCAGCAATGCGAATTTGTTCTTGAACGATATCTACCCCAGTGATCATTTCGGTGACGGGATGCTCAACCTGTACGCGAGTATTCATTTCAATGAAAAAGAACTCACCGTTTTCATATAGAAATTCGAATGTACCGGCGCCGCGATAACCAATTTTTCTACAGGCTTCCGCACAACGCTCACCAATTTTGGCGATCAAACGACGATCAATGCCAGGGGCTGGTGCTTCCTCAATCACTTTTTGGTGACGACGCTGCATAGAGCAGTCGCGCTCACCTAACCAAATCGCATTGCCATGGGTGTCAGCTAAGATTTGAATCTCTACGTGGCGAGGTTTTTCAAGAAACTTCTCCATGTACACCTCTGGATTACCAAAGGCGCGACCAGCTTCTTCCTTGGTCATGTTTACGGCGTTAATTAAAGCCGCTTCAGTGTGGACAACGCGCATACCGCGTCCACCACCACCACCTGCAGCTTTGATGATGACTGGATAACCAACCTTCTTGGCGGTGGCAATGATTTCTTTTGGATCATCCGGTAAAGCACCTTCAGATCCTGGAACACAAGGCACCCCAGCTTTAATCATGGCGCGTTTCGCAGAAACTTTATCGCCCATGATTCGAATGGATGCTGCCGTAGGTCCAATGAATGCGAAACCTGATTTTTCTACACGTTCAGCAAAGTCAGCATTTTCAGAGAGGAAGCCATAACCAGGATGGATGGCTTCAGCATCAGTGACTTCAGCCGCTGAAATAATGGCGGGCATATTCAAATAACTCAGTGGAGAAGGTGCTGGCCCGATGCAAACAGCTTCATCAGCCAGCTTGACGTATTTGGCTTCCTTATCTGCTGTCGAATACACCACAACGGTTTTAATCCCCAACTCGCGGCACGCTCGTTGGATGCGGAGAGCAATTTCTCCCCGATTGGCAATCAGAATCTTATCGAACATATCGGCTCTGAGTTAGGTAAAGGTAAATGGGCGAATGCGTGGAGTCAGCATTACGCAATGATGAAAAGTGGTTGATCAAATTCAATACCTTGACCGTTTTCACACAGAATTTGTTTAATGACACCCGCTTGTTCAGCTTCGATTTCATTGAGAAGTTTCATCGCCTCAATAATGCAAAGTGTTTGTCCCACAGCAACGGTGTCGCCAATTTTTACAAAGTCAGGGGATTCTGGGTTGGGCGCACGATAGAAGGTGCCCACCATAGGTGAGCGCGCCACAAAACCGGTTTCAGCAGGCGGTGCGTCGGGAGCAGAGGCAGCTTGTACTGGAGCGGCGCTAGCTGGAGCGGCAGCCTGAATGCTGTGAGTTGGATTCGCGTAAACAACTTGACCCATGCCTTGAGCGCCTGAGCCAGCGTTCACGATGCGAACACGATCTTCGCCTTCATTGACTTCGAGTTCAGAAATGCCTGATTCAGAAACGAGATCAATCAGGGTTTTGAGTTTTCTAAGATCCATGGAAGTACTTCCTCTCTTATGATGCTGAAATTATTTTTGTAAACGTGTAATAGCTGCTTGCAGGGCTAATTCATAGCCGATAGCACCAAGACCGCAAATGACGCCGGTCGCTATGTCTGACAAATAGGAATGCTTACGGAACTCTTCACGTTGGTGAATGTTGGACAAGTGCACTTCCGTAAAGGGAATTGCTACGCCAGCAAGTACGTCGCGCAGGGCAACGCTGGTGTGGGTAAAGGCGCCTGGGTTAATGATGATGAAATCAACCCCATCCTGTTTAGCCTTCTGAATGCGGTCAATTAACTCGCCTTCATGGTTGCTTTGATAGGTATTCAGGTCGACTGCGTGAGCTTTGGCGATCTCACCAAGCTTTTGGTGGATGTCATCCATGGTTGTTTTGCCATAAACCTCTGGCTCACGACTTCCCAAGAGATTGAGATTAGGACCTTGAATTACGAGAATTGAAGTATTTTTCGACATAGATCGATATTTTTAGAGGCAGTTAGGTTCAGTAAGTGAATTAGGCTTTTGGGCTACAACTGCTTGCTTGATGAAAATGACACCCCATCAAACACAAGGGAAGTATACCTTTCTAGGAGCTTTAAAAGTCCGAAAAGGATGATTAAATACCCTAATTTAAGGAAATTAGTAGCCTCAAAAGCTGAGCTTGGTAAAAAATCTGCTTCATTTTTAAGCGGATTGGAGGATTCCAATACCCACTATCTTTTATTAAATGACGATAAAAGTTCTTATAAAGCAGATTTAATGCTATTTCTGAGCTCTTCTTCGTTAATTCTGCCTAATTTACTAAATAGCACTTTGCCAGAGGGTGATAGCAAAACTGTGTAAGGCAGGGCAGACTGAGTATTGCCCAGGGCTTTATACATTTGACTGCCATTCATTCCGCCCATAGCAATAGGGTAAGAAACCGGGGTCTTTTTCAGAAATTCGCGTACGTTAGATGGAGAATCGATGGCGATGCCGACAAATAAGACATTTTTATTAGAAAATTCCCATTGAAGTTTCTCTAATTCAGGCATTTCTTCAACGCAAGGAGGGCACCAGGACCCCCAAAAGTTCACCACAAGGACTTTTCCTTGCCAATCTTTGCTATCGAGCACTTTTCCGTCTGGTGATTGCCATTCGTTAGCAAAAAAAGCCTTTACTGCGGGCTCGCTCACCAATCCTGTTTTGGAAATCCAGGGCGAACTAAAGATACCTGCTAGAAGCGCTAAGAGGCTAATTCCGCTGATCACAATCCATTGTCTTCGGTTCACTGCAAGTCCTTCGCTAAAATTCGCCAATGCATATTCATATCTTAGGCATTTGCGGCACATTCATGGGCGGCATTGCCGCAATCGCTCGTCAGGCTGGACATCGCGTTACTGGNTGCGANGCCAACGTGTATCCACCAATGAGNACNCAGCTTGAATCTCAAGGGATTGAGCTCATCGAGGGGTATTCGCCCGATCAATTATTACAGTTTGAGTCCATGCCTGATTTATTTGTGATCGGCAATGTGGTTTCTCGTGGGAATCCATTAATGGAAGCCATTCTGAATCAAGGCTTGCCATATACATCTGGTCCTCAATGGTTGGGTGAGCAAGTCTTATTTGGCAGACATGTTTTGGCAGTAGCAGGAACGCATGGCAAGACAACTACCTCTGCGATGCTTACTTGGATTTTAGAATTCAATGGTTATAAGCCAGGGTATTTAATTGGTGGAGTGCCACTCAATTTCACGGTGTCAGCCCGTTTAGGTGGGAGCCAATATTTTGTAATCGAGGCAGATGAATATGACACAGCTTTTTTTGATAAGCGCAGTAAGTTTGTTCATTACCGACCGCGCACTGCCTTATTAAATAATTTGGAATTTGATCACGCAGATATTTTTGCCGATCTTGCGGCCATTGAAACCCAGTTCCACCATCTCGTGCGTACCGTTCCTAACGATGGTCTATTAGTGGTGAATGGCGAGGAGCCTGCGCTAGAGACGGTGATCACTCGTGGTGCTTGGGCCCCAATAGAGCGCTTTGGCCAAGATGCTAAAAATGAATGGTCTTTTATTTCTCAAGCAGCTGATGGTTTTGTGGTGGTTAAGAGTGGCAAAGAAGTGGCGACTGTCACCTGGGCTCCTGACTCAGGGGTGATGGGCACACACAATCAACTCAATGCCTTGGCAGCAATTGCATCAGCACATCACGTTGGTATAGCTCCGGTGGATGCAGCACGCGCCTTGGCGGAATTTAAGAATGTGAAGCGTCGCTTAGAAACAATCGGTATGGCAAATGACATCACTGTTTACGACGACTTTGCACATCACCCAACCGCTATTACTACTACGGTGGATGGTTTACGTCGTCGGGTGGGGGCAGCTCGTATTCTGGCTGTCTTAGAGCCACGTTCTAACACGATGAAGCTCGGTGTGATGAAGGCTCAGTTACCAAATAGCTTGCAAGCGGCTGACAAAGTTTTTGCCTTTGGCGCCAGCTCTGGCAAAGAATCTTTGGGCTGGGATCTCAATGAGGTACTGTCTCCCCTGAATGCTAAAGAGCTTAATAAGGCAAAAGCATTTGATGAGTTAGATGCTTTGGTTCTTGCTGTTGCTGAAGAAGCTAAACCAGGCGACCACATACTCGTGATGAGTAATGGTGGTTTCGGCGGTGTCCATCAAAAAATATTAAAAGCACTAGAAGGTAAAAAATGAGCAAGAGATTACAAGATAAAGTAGCCATCATTACGGGTGCGGCTAAAGGCATTGGTTTTGCAACAGCACAGCGCTTTGCACAAGAGGGCGCTAAGGTGATCATTGCTGATATCAATCTAGATGCTGTCAAAGCTGCGGCTGCGCAGATAGCAGGCGCTGAGGCCCATGCTATGAATGTCACCGACCGTGCCAGCATTCAGGCGGTGGTAGATCACATCATGCAGCAGCATGGCCGTATTGATATTTTGGTGAATAACGCTGGCATTACACAAGATGCGCGTTTAGTCAAAATGACCGAAGCGCAATTCGATTCAGTGATTGACGTGAATCTCAAAGGTGTTTTCAACTGTACACAACTCGTGGTACCGCATATGCTTGAAGCTGGCTCTGGAGCGATTGTGAACGCTTCAAGTGTGGTCGGTCTGTATGGTAATTTTGGGCAAACAAATTATTCTGCAACCAAATTTGGGGTGATTGGATTTACCAAGACTTGGGCGCGTGAACTGGGCCCGAAAGGCATTCGTGTCAATGCGGTATGTCCAGGATTTATTGCCACCGAAATGGTCAAGGCCATGCCGGAAAATATTCTGCAAGATATTGAAAGACGTTGTTGGCTTGGTCGTCTAGGTACGCCAGAAGAGATGGCAAATGTGTATTTATTCTTGGCGAGCGATGAAGCAAGCTATATCAATGGTGTTGCACTTGAGGCCAGCGGCGGGATTTCACTGTAAGCATGTATCTTTTATATGAGGAAGGTGGCGACATTAAGATT
>Ga0007860_1000167_pt1 | contig 8065 bp, 10 predicted proteins | sample CryBogCBH15Jul08_FD_54969 | JGI IMG/M metagenome (GOLD analysis project Ga0007860, IMG submission 54969) | Freshwater microbial communities from Crystal Bog, Wisconsin, USA - CBH15Jul08 | ecosystem: Environmental > Aquatic > Freshwater > Lake | place: Crystal Bog, Wisconsin, USA | collected...
GCAAAAAAGAAGATGCTGAAGATGTTGTGCAAGAAGCCTTTATCCGACTTTGGAAAAGTGCAGATACGTTTTCGGGTAAATCAGGGTTAGCTACTTACTTTTACACAATTGTGAGCAATCTTTGCTTGGATAGGATCAAAAGNNTTAATAAGGGATTCTTCGAGGAGTTTGATGAGATTGAGCATCAACCCATGAAAGAGATTGAGTGGAGTATCGCAGAGGGCGTCAGCCCAGAAAGCATTAAAAAGGCAATGGATGTTTTAAGTAGCAAACAAAGAATGGCGATGTTGATGTGGGCCTATCAAGATATGACGGCTGAGGAGGTTGGCCGCGTAATGGGTATGAATAAGAATAGCGTCGATCAATTGTTATATAGGGCTAAGTTGAAACTCAAGATGGAATTAGAAAAAGGTGAATCTCATGCGAGCGAATGATAAAAAACATTTAAAGAAAGTGTTAGATCAAATCGAAGTGCAAGAGTCATCTACCCATTTTGAACAACGCATTTATCAAGATTGGCAACGAGCTGTCTCTAAGGGAGATCAACCAACGGATCGATTCTCTGAGGTTTTGGTTCTTGCTAGATTGCATCCTAGGCTTGTCGCATTGATTGCGATAGTAATCATCACTGCTTCCGTGTTATTGGGTCAGCATCTGCTGACATCTCCGGAAGAAGAGTTGCATCGAATTGACGCCTTATCTGAATTAAGCCTCTCCACTATTTAATCTACAGCGTTCTCCCTTGCCCCTTGAACTCAAAGGAGTTTTTGGGGCTTTTTTAACAAAAGGATAATCATGAAAAAGCAACTATTAGCAGCGATACTCACTACTATGGGAATGGTGGGTTTGACTTATTCTCAAAATGCTATGTTTCAGGCAACGCCAGAGCCAACCGTTCGTCAACAAATATCAGAGACACAAAAGCAATTTGCTAATTGCATCAATCAGACCAAGAAGAGTGATGAGGCAAAGGTTGTCAATAATGAGTTATTTGAAATCGTGCCCAAGTCAGATCATAAGATGAATTTATTCACTACTGAAAACAAAATTACGGATGAAGAAGCAAGGGCACTAACGGCCTACTTAGCCTCTACAAATCAATGCCGAGCAATATCTAGTCATTTTCCCGTACCGGAGTTAGCGGGTATCTACCAGAACTTTTATANCCAAGTCGATNTGGTTTATGAGAACTTGTTGTCTAGGAAAATTTCCATAGGCGAGGCAAATAAAGAAAAGTATGAGCTTATGCAGACAGCTCAATCGCAATGGATTAACTATGAATCTACCCACAAGATTAATTGATGCATAAGTAATTGGTAAAGGTATTGAATATGGAAAGATTGGCTAAAACAAAGCAAATTCTTCAAAAGAGTATTGCACTATCAGCGTATATTCGTTTTTTACATCTTATAGATGTTATTGATTCGACAGGTGGATGGAAAAAGCTTGACCCGCTAGAGGAATCATTGCTGAATAAGCTTGTTTTAATGGCGACAAAGCAAGATGAGCCTATATTGGTGAAAGATCTTATATCTATTGCAAGCATAGCCTCTCAGGCAACACTGCATGGAAGAGTTAAGAGCCTTGAGAGGAAAGGGCTGATCAATCTGATAGCTGACCAAGATGACGCTAGGAAAAAGCATGTATATCCAACGCAATTGGCCATGAAGCGTTATGAAATGCTTTCAGATAATTTTGAGAGAGCTCTTGGTTCCGCCGAACAAGCATATGCAAATTGAAGCATTGTCTGAGTTTGGTCTATCGATGTTGTGAAGGAGGTTGGATGCCGATGTATTCAAAGTTATTCTTATTACTAGGGCTATTAGCTTTGTCTGCTTGTGGATCATCTGAAGTAGTGATGACCATGGATTCTTTGCGTCTGATCAACTCTACCGATGGCCCTCAAGAGGCAATGAATTATGCAAACAAAAATTGTAGGTCTGACTTTTATGTTGGAGCAAGTTTTATCTCTAAATCTGGTGATGAATATCGATTCAGATGCGTTAAGGCGGATGACTCCGAGGGTTTAGTTCCAGTGCCAGGAGCTGCGGTTGTAAACCATTAATATTTTCTTATGAGATAGATTTTTTGGGGGATGGTTTTGAGGGTAATTAGTGTCAATAGATTAGTGGCTGCTGTATTGGGAGTGCTTTGTATTTTTGCTTCTNTGCCTGTTTTGGCTCAGTGGGGTTCTGGTCCATACCCAATGCATCGTTTTCATGAGAGACATGTGCAAGTTTGGCGGGGAGGTAATTGGTATCACGGCGGATACCAAGGGCGCTTTGGCTGGTATTGGGTAGTGGGCGGCGTTTACTACCCATACCCAAGTCCAATTTATCCTTATCCAGACCCTTATATTCCTGGAGTTGTAGTCGGTGCGCCCCCAGTGGTTTCGATTTCTTCGCCAAAACCAGCAGTTCTTGCTAGTCAACCACTGCCATCAGTTTGGTATTTTTGTGAGGCATCCCAAGGGTATTACCCGTATGTTGCGGAGTGTCCGGCAGGCTGGAAGAGTGTTCCTGCTATCCCACCTAAACAATAGTAAAGAATGAATATGAAGAAATTAATACTTATCAGTGCGGTAATTAGCTTGGTTGCATGTACATCTGCGCCAACGGGGCCAACAATTGCAGTGATGCCCGCGCAAGGAAAGCCTTTTGAGATATTTCAAAAGGAGGATCAGCAATGCCGTCAGTTTGCTAGCGGAAGCGTTGAGGGCACTTCAAATGCCGCTCTAAAAGAAGGTATGACTAGCGCAGCGGTAGCGGCGGCGTTAGGTGCAGCAGCGGGAGCTGTCATTGGGGGAGGGAGTCATCAAGGAGTTGGTACGGGTGCTGGTTTAGGCTTGCTTGGTGGATCTGCAATTGGTGCAAGCAATGCTGCAAATAAACAAAATCAAAGCCAGAGTCAATACAACACGGCATATATTCAATGTATGTATGCCCATGGCAATCAGGTGCCTAGTTATCCCGCGAGATAGTCTAAATTTGCAAAATGCGTGAAATTGCCCAGCTAGGATTAGTTGGGTCTATAACTGTTATAAAGAAGTCTAAATCTAGGAATAAAATGTTTTATATAAATAGGCAATGGATTATTTGTGTTCAGTAAACAGAAGTTCCTATTTTTTATTTTCAGATGGTGCATTAGTTTTTTATGTATTTATAGTGCCGCTAGTGTTTATGCCCAAAATATTTTCGGGCCCCAACCTGCGATACCAATCATCAATAACAGTCAACAACTAGTTGACTTAGATACTCCTCCTCTAATCGTTATTAAATCTCAGCCTGCGATTTTAATTAAAGAGATATCAATAAGTTCAGTTGGCAAAGTATCTGATGGCAAGGATTTGATACATTTGTATCAAGATGCTGCCTTTAGCGATCCCGTTCTGACAGCTGCCCGCTTTAACTACCAAGCTAGTAAAGAGCTCTTTTGGCAAGGCCTCTCTTTACTACTTCCTCAGGCCAGTGCCACCCCTGGCGGTACGCGCTATTACCAACATGGTGTTGGTCAAACCGTAGTGGCAGCAGGCCCAGGCAATTCACGGGTATTTGATCAAAAGAATTACACCGTCACTTTGACTCAGCCCGTATTCAATATAGCCGCACTAGAGGCCTTTAAACAGGGTGACCTCAATACCAAAATTGCGGATATGAATTTTTACCAGGCTCAGCAAGATCTCATTTTGCGGGTCTCGCAGGCCTATTTTGATGCACTGACTAGCCAGGATAACGTTGAGCTCTATCGCAATAAAAAAGGCCTCATTAAGCAGCAATTAGAAGTTGCCCAAGCCAAATTTGATGCTGGCCTAGCTACCATTGTCGATGTCAATACGGCGCAAGCGAGTTATGACTTAGCGAACTCGCAAGAGATCGCTGCGCAAGCTGACTTGGTAGTAAAGTGTGGCGTATTAGAACAACTCGTTGGCCATCCGGTTGGTCAGCTAAGGCCTTTGGTGAAAGATGCCAAGATTGATGGTGTGCTCAAGGATCCTAGGGCGATATCCAAGGATGCCAAAGGCAATGTGATTGCCGAGAGCGTGAACCCACAGCTACCTCCTGGCCAAACCCTAGATGACTGGGTTGGACAAACTGAAGNTGCCAACTTTAAGGTGCTTGCTGGTCAACTCTCGATATCGCTTGCCGAGAGCACCTATCGTGCCGCCCAAGCGCTGAACTATCCCTCACTTAATTTAGTGGGTACAAGTGGATACAACACCTCTAACGGCACGCCTAATAGTTATCAACCTGCACAGACTAGTGTATACAACAACACCCTGAGCTTACAATTAACCATTCCCTTAGTATCTGGTGGCTTTAATAGTTCTGTCATTCGCCAAAATGCCGCTTTAGTTGATGCTGCCAAAGCAAATTATGACAATGCACGCCGTACTGCTGCGCAAAACACCCGCGCGGCCTTCACCGGTTTTTATGGTGGACTCGCTAGCGTAAAGGCGTATGAGGCAGCTGAACGCTCATCCCAATCTGCTCTAGACTCGAGCAAGCTGGGTTTCCAAGTGGGTACTTTAATTAACATTGATGTACTAATAGCACTAGATACCCTGTTTACGACGCGCTCTCAATTGCTGCAATCGCGCTACAGTACGATTTTGAATGCCATCAGATTAAAGGCAAGCGCCTCTACCTTATCGGATGAGGATCTCTTAGCGATTAATTCATTATTGCGTTAAATTGAGCAAATATGACAGTAAAAAACTTGAAGCTTAATATCGTCAAATATTTTGATTTATCTCTCAAGTATTTGAATTTGATGGTTGATCGACTACCCCTAGCTTCTCGGGTCAAATCAACATGGCTACGTCTTTTATGCATTTTTCTTGTTGGTAGCCTTTTTCTGTTGGTTTTGATTAAAGGGGTTCAAGTCACATTTGGCCTTAACAGTCCTGACTTCAGGTTAGCCGCTATTGAAGAAGGGCCCATTGTGGCTACGGTTAGTGCAAGCGGGACATTAAATCCAGTGAAGTCTGTAACTGTTGGTACGCAAGTAACGGGAATGATTAAAGAGCTCGATGTGGACTTTAATTCACCTGTAAAGCAGGGGCAGGTTATCGCTAGAATTGATCCAAGAGAATATCAAGCTCGTTATGACCAAGCTCTTGCTAATTATGAGTTGGCAAAGCGTAATCATGATTACAACCTTAAGTTAGTCGATAAAGGCTTTATTTCTAAATCGGCAGTTGTTCAAACTGAGGGGGCATACAAGGCCGCCTTAGGCGCTTTGAATTTGGCAAAAAAATCTTTGGACGACACAGTAATTCATGCGCCAGTTGATGGGGTAGTTGTAAAGCGTAGCGTAGAGGTGGGCCAAACGGTGGCAGCAAGTTTGCAGGCGCCTGAGTTATTCATCATTGCGCAGAATTTAGCTGAAATGCAGGTTGAGGCATCTATTGATGAATCCGATGTTGGTCGCTTATCGGAAGGAATGGACGCCAGTTTTACGGTAGATTCATTTCCAGGCAGGGTTTTTCAGTCTAAGGTCTTGCAAATTCGCAAAGCGCCTATCACCATTCAAAACGTCGTTACTTATACAGTATTAATTTCTGCGGACAATCCAGATTTAAAATTATTACCCGGCATGACTGCTAATGTTCGCATTATTTTTGATAAGCGAGAAAAGGTTCTTAAGGTTCCAAATGTCGCATTACGATTTAGGATGCCAAGTGCCGATGATTCTCTTGCTGCTAAGTCATCTCAAGCTGGGAATACTACCGGCAGTCCTCGCACCTCAAGAGGCGGGGCCGGGGGATGGGGATCTTCCGGAATACGAAAAGTGTGGCTACTAGATAGAAGTGGCCTGCAGGATAAGCCGATAGAGCTAAAAATTCGGACTGGAATGACCGATGGAAGCTTTACAGAACTTTTGCCAGACGCAGACTCCAAGTTTCCTCTTCAAGTAGGGAATTTAGTTATTACTGGCATTCAATCTCCAGGCTCTAAAGAGGGATCTCCTAAGCGTCAAAACGGCCCCAGGATGTTTTAGATAATTTCGTGCTCATACATACCGAAAATCTTTCAAAAATATATGGCGTAGGTGATCAAGTTGTCCACGCATTAGATTCTGTTTCCATTGATATTGATTCTGGTGATTTTGTAGCTATTGTCGGTGCATCTGGATCTGGAAAATCCACCTTCATGAACATGATTGGCTGTTTAGATCAGCCCAGTAACGGTAGGTATTTTCTAGCTGGCGAAGATGTGGCATCACTTGATCCAGATTCCCTAGCGGATATTCGTAATCGGCGGATCGGATTTGTATTTCAACAATTCAATTTATTGAATCGGACCTCTGCTATTGAAAATACTGCGCTCCCACTTTTATATGCTCGTTCAGGCCCTTTGGCTGGTCTTAGTAAAGAGGAGCGTTTAGACCATGCAAAAAAACGTTTAGAGCAAGTGGGCCTTGGAGATCGACTTGATAATATGCCGAATCAACTTTCAGGCGGTCAACAACAAAGAGTGGCTATTGCGCGTGCATTGGTCAATGATCCGGATTTAATTTTGGCTGATGAACCAACTGGCGCCTTAGATTCCAAAACCACTTCAGAAGTGATGAACTTATTTACGGAGTTGAATAATCAGGGAATGACGGTGATCGTAGTTACCCATGAACCAGATGTTGCGGCTTATGCAAAACGAACCATTACCTTTAAGGACGGCAAGGTTATTGGTATCAAAATAAATCACGCCTAATATGAAGATTGAAATTGCAACTAACTTAGCCATCGCCTTTCAAGCTCTGAAAGTCAATAAGCTACGATCGTCTTTGACTATGCTGGGGATCATTATTGGTGTAGCCGCAGTCATTACGATGATTGCTGTTGGTGGCGGTGCGCAGGCTCGCGTGAAGGCACAAATCTCTAGTCTCGGCTCAAATTTAATGATCATTATTCCAGGATCATTATTGCAATCAGGGGTGCGTCTCGGAACTGGAAATGCGCAAACTCTAACTGAGGATGATGCAAATGCAATTTTGAGAGAAATTCCTGAAGTTGCCTATGCTGCCCCTATTAGTAGGGGCGGTGGTCAAATCATTTCCAGTAGTAATAACTGGGGCACAACTATTTATGGGGTCAATCCTGATTTTTTCGAGGCCAGGGAGTGGCCACTCGCTAGTGGTCGGATGTTTGAATATGCTGAAATTGCAGGTGCTGGGAAGGTTGTGATTCTTGGCCAAACTGTTGCTAATCAGTTATTTGGTAGCGAAGATCCAATTGATCAGCAAGTCAGAATTAAAGGCGTTCCATTTACTGTCATTGGCATTGCAGAAAAAAAGGGACAAAGTATGCAAGGGCAAGATCAAGATGATGGCGTCTTTGTTCCTCTATCAACCGGTAGACGCAGAATTTTTGGTGAGGCAATGGGAAAAATTGCGAGGGTTGGAAGCATTGCTGTTAAGGTTCAAGATGGCAATGATATGAAGGTGACAGAGCAAAAGATTGCTGAACTGTTGAGACAACGTCATCGAACCCAAATAGGAGCAGAGGATGATTTTACGATTAGGAATCTTACGGAAATACTTGAGGCTCAGGAGGCGGCTAGCAAAGTGATGTCAGCATTGTTAGCTGCGGTAGCCTCTGTCAGTCTTTTNGTTGGAGGGATCGGAATCATGAACATCATGTTGGTGTCAGTAACAGAGCGCACTAGGGAAATTGGCTTGAGAATGGCAATTGGTGCAAAGGGCAGGGATATTTTGGAGCAATTTTTAGTGGAGGCGATGACCTTAGCTACTCTTGGAGGATTGGTTGGCATACTGCTTGGATTTTTGGCGTCCGAACTGATTGCAGTATTGGCAGGATGGGCTATACAGTTATCCCTGATCTCTATTATCTTGGCAGTAGGGTTCTCAGCGGCGATTGGTATTTTCTTCGGGTTCTATCCAGCTAAAAAAGCGGCGATGATGCAGCCAATTCAAGCATTGCGTTATGAATAGGTTTATTAGCTTAGTGTCGCTACTAGACAAAGACTTCCAATCCATAATAAGTATTACTTTTAGCAACGCTCAACCACATCAAGAAAAAACACTTTGGAGCAACCAAGTGATAGAT
>Ga0007860_1000168_pt1 | contig 8024 bp, 9 predicted proteins | sample CryBogCBH15Jul08_FD_54969 | JGI IMG/M metagenome (GOLD analysis project Ga0007860, IMG submission 54969) | Freshwater microbial communities from Crystal Bog, Wisconsin, USA - CBH15Jul08 | ecosystem: Environmental > Aquatic > Freshwater > Lake | place: Crystal Bog, Wisconsin, USA | collected...
TGTCGTTAAGGTTAAGATCGATCAAAAGTTAAAAGCTCAGGAAATAAAGTTGTAATTAAGGGTAATAGTATTTGTATTACCCATTTGGCTGCTTTGGGTCGAACTCTGCCAGCGGCTCTTAAGCAGGGTGAATGACTCTTCTTGAACTCATAACAGTCTCATGTTGTTATTTAGATCAATAATTTGGAACGGCATTAAAAATAGGAGGGGTGACCGGCTGCTTCATATCCAAAAGTAGACCTAGGAATTTCAAGGTCACCAATAAATAAACACGAGACCGAATACATAAGTTAAAACTTATAGGTAAATTTCATGCATCTACTGCAAGGAGAAGGGCAGCATAAACAGAGTCGTTTAATTTGCATAATAGAAGGTTTGCCAAGTCAATATAAACAAGGGGTTACAAGCCCCTGAGCACAAATTCTATTATGCAAATGAAACTACGTAAGTCATTGATTTATATAGGTTTTATAGCCTTGCGTATCTTTGGCTACGAACCAAGGGGTCGTGGGTTCAATTCCTGCCAGCCGCACCAACTATAAGGGCCTCCTGTCGGAGGCCCTTACCTTTTGGGTCATTTCNATCTCATTTAGGCTCTTGAAATTGCCTATATAGTTGAGGTCAATATGACAAAAATNAACGCTTCCCAGGCTTTATCCCGCTATCGGGTGCTGGATTTAACGCGAGTTCGTTCGGGTCCTGTTTGTGCACGCCACTTGGCTGACTTTGGTGCGGATGTGATTAAGATCGAAAATCCTGGTCTCGAAGAGTATGCGGGACCACGAGAAGCGGCTGATTTTCAGAATCTCCATCGCAATAAACGCTCCATTACNCTCAACCTAAAATCTGCCGAGGGTAAGNCCATCTTCGANAGGCTNGTTCAAACTGCCGATGTGGTGATTGAGAACTATCGNCCCGATGTGAAGTTTCGTTTGGGTATTGACTATGAGTCACTAAAAAAACTCAATCCCAAAATAGTGCTCGCGAGTATTTCTGGTTTTGGTCAAGATGGTCCTTACGTTAATCGACCTGGCTTTGATCAAATCGCCCAAGGGCTATCCGGTTTGATGTCGGTGACTGGACGTCCAGGCGAAGGCCCGATGCGCGTTGGTAGCGCGGTCACAGATGTGACTGCAGGGCTCTTAGCAGCAATGGGCGTGATGACTGCATTGCTCGAGCGTGAAGTCAGCGGTGAAGGGCAATGGGTTCAATCCAACCTATTACAAGCAGGGCTTACCTTATTGGATTTTCAAGCAGCTCGGTACACCATGAGTGGCGAGGTGGCCAAGCAGGTTGGCAATGATCACCCCACCTTTATGCCGACTTCNGCATACCAAGCTAGTGATGGCTACATCAATATTGCNGCTACGGGTCCAGGCATCTGGGAAAANTTTGCTGCAGCGATTGGTCGCGATGACTTATTGGCCGATGAGCAATTCAAAATTGGTAAAGGTAGATCAGAAGGCCGCGCGCGCTTAAATNCTGAACTCAGCAAAACCTTGATTCAGAAAACCAGTGCCCAATGGGTAGAAATACTTTTAAAAGCAGGCATACCTTGTGGGCCGATTTATGGGATTGATCAAGTCTTTGCCGATCCACAAGTGCAACATCTGGGCGCTATCGGCAAGGTCACGCATCCAGAGTTGGGTGAATTGTCTTTATTGAATCAATCGATTGCTTTATCCAGAACTCCCGCTACGATGGTTGCCAGCAGTCCGATTAAGGGTCAGCACACCACAGAGGTATTGCGTGAAATTGGCTATAGCGATCTAGAGATTGAAGTATTTACAAATAATCACGTTATTGAATAAGAAAGTCAGTATGGCAAGAATCATTACTCAAAAAAATGGNGCTGTAGGCATCATCACNATCTCTAATCCTGAAAAGATGAATGCGATGACCTTGGATATGTGGTCCGCCATTCCTGTAGCCATTCAAAGCTTTGACGCAGATGCTGAAGTGCGCGTGATTGTGGTTTCAGGTGAGGGTGAAAAGGCTTTTATCTCAGGCGCAGATATTTCCCAATTCGACAAGCTTCGGGGAACAGCAGATGCCCAGGAGCAATACAACCAAGCGGTCACTGCAGCGTATCAAGCTCCCATAGTTTGTAGCAAGCCTGTGATCGCNAGCATTCGTGGTTATTGCTTTGGTGGNGGATTAGGTTTCTCCGCATCCTGCGATATTCGGATTTGCTCAGAAGATGCTCAATTTAGAATGCCTGCCGCTCGATTGGGATTGGGTTACAGCCCAGAGGGTATTCGACGCTTCATGAGTATTCTCGGACCGGCTAATACCGCTGATATCTTCTTCAGTGCCCGCCGCTTTAATGCAAGAGATGCATTGCAAATGGGCTTTGTTTCCAAAGTACACCCAGACGCTGATCTAGAAAAATTGACCATGGCGTATGCCCAACTCATCTCTGAGAATGCGCCATTGACTGTAGCCGCGAGTAAGTTTGCGATTAAGCAAGCTTTGCTTGATCCAGAGCTTAAGGATTTAGAGCGGGCCACAGAGATGGTCAAGATTTGCTTTGCTAGTGAAGATTACAAAGAGGGCCGCAAGGCTTTTGCAGAAAAACGCACACCTCAGTTCACTGGTAAATAATGATGTTGATCAGCAGAAGAGTTGTCTGTTTTTTGATTTACGCACTGATCTGCTGTAGCTCTTTTGTTTATGCGCAAAATACTTATCCAGATAGGCCCATTAAGTTAATTGTTGGCTATCCACCAGGCGGCGCAGCAGATTTTGTAGCCCGCGTTACTGCGGAGCAAATCTCTCGTGAAATTGGCGTTGCAGTTACTGTCGAGAATCGACCTGGGGCAGGAGGTGCGATTGCCGCCGATTTAGTGGCTAAAGCCCCGCCTGATGGTTACACCATTTCTTTATATGGTCCGCATGCGCAGATCAAGGCACTTTATCCAAAGATGGCTCTAGAGGAGGGTGACTTTGTACCAGTCACCAATATTGCAACCGGCTCCATGATTATTTGCGCAAATCCAAAGGTGCCCTATAAAAATCTTCGAGAGTTGATTGCTTTTCAGCAAGGCCAATCCTGGAGTGATTTTTAACGCCTCTTCTGGCAATGGTTCGACTCCTCATTTAGCCGCCGCTTTATTTGAATCTGTTGCTAATGTGAAATTCACAACCATTCAATTTAAAGGTGGCGGTCCAGCAGCCGTCTCAACAATAGCTGGTGATACCCAACTCATGTTTGCTACGCCGCCAACAGTCATGAGTTTTATTAAGAGTGGTGACTTAAAGGCGATTGCTTTAACCTCCGCCAAACCTTCTGCCGCCATTCCTGGGGTTGCTGGAGCCGAAGAAAGTGGCTTATCTGGCTATAACTCAACGTTTTCATATGGACTGTATTTTCCAGCCGGCACTCCCGCTGCTATTACCAACAAGATGTTTGTTGCTGCGTCCAAGGGGATGGCTCAGCCAGGGGTCAAGCAGCGTTTAGCCGCTCAAGGCATGGATGTCACCACCTCGAAATCTCCAGCCCAGTTTCAGGTCCATTTGCGGACCGAGGCACCAGCTTTGGCTGAGATTGTCAGAATCTCCGGCGCCAAATTGGAATAGTATTTTTTCGATATCGACAGGGCCTTCTATTTCAACCATTTCATGTCGATTTCACATAGATACCTTATAGTTTGCCTATGAGCATTTCAGCCCCCATTTCTTCAGCAGAGCCCCCAGTCGCCGTTTGGTCCCAGACTGATGGCAATAACGCCAAAATTTCCCTCATGGGCAAAATTAATGTCTATTCCCTGGGTGGGGTATGGACTCAAATTCGCGCTGCTCAAAATGCTTGGCTGAAACAAGGCGCAAGCCAGTCCTTAGTATTAGATGCCTCACAGATTTCTTCTTTAGATGGTGCGGGCATTGCCTTTTTGATTGGTGTTGAAGAGGTACAACAAAAAGCAGGTGGAAAGTTTGAGATTGTCGGTTTAGATGCTCGCTACCAGCCGCTCTTAAAAGAATTTGACCCTATCTCGAATTTATTTCCAGTGCCAGCAGTCATTCCTAAGAGAAGTTTTATCGTTAGCACAGGCATGGCTGCACAAAATCTGATTGACGATGCCCGTGGTCTCATCACTTTCACTGGCCACTTAACAGCGGATTTAGTGTGGTCCATTCGCAATATCAAACAGGTGCGCTGGGGTGATTTTGTCAACGCTGCCGTAGAAGCTGGTATCAATGCTTTGCCGATTGTGGGTTTGGTCTCCTTTTTGATCGGGGTAATTTTGTCGTTTCAAGCGGCCATTGGCATGAAGCAATTTGGCGCCGAATCTTTTGTGGGCCCGCTAGCTGCACTAGGCATTGTGCGAGAAATGGGTCCCTTGATTACTGCCATTTTGCTTGCTGGCCGTTCATCAGCTGCGTTTGCTGCTGAGATTGGCACCATGACTGTCAATAGTGAAGTCGATGCATTGGTGAGTGGGGGTCTGAGCCCCATTCGCTTCTTGGTTGTGCCAAGAGTACTTGCAGGTATTTTGGTGATGCCTATCTTAACTTTATATGCCGACATCATCAGCATCATTGCCTCCATGTTTACGATGCTGGCTTACGGTATCCCGTTTATTAATTTTTATAATGGCATGTTGGCAGCGGTAGATATTGAAGACATCTCATCTGGCTTGATTAAAGCGACGCTGTTTGGCGTTGTGGTATCCGCTGTAGGTTGCTTGCGTGGCATGCAAACTGGCACAGGTGCTGCTGCAGTAGGTATTTCTGCAACGCGCGCTGTCGTTAGCAGCATCGTAATGATCGTATTGGTTGACGGTGTGTTTGCCTTCATTTCCTATAAGACAGGTTTCTGATGGATATGACCAATAACAACTCCTCCAATACGACCTACGCCATAGACGTTCAGAATCTCACGGTAGGTTATGGCTCGAACGTGTTGATGAAGGATCTCAACTTCACTGTGAACAATGGGGAGATTTTTGTGATTCTTGGCGGTTCTGGTTGCGGTAAGTCCAGCCTTCTGAAAAATCTCTTTGGTTTGTATCAGCCTCTAGCTGGCGATGTTCTGATTGAAGGGCAAAATATTACTGCTGCTCAAGGGGCAGAGCGTCAAAAGATCATGACAAGCTTTGGTGTGATGTATCAGCAGGGCGCTTTATTTGGTTCTATGAATTTACTTGAGAACGTGACACTCTTTATGGAGGAGTACACCGAGCTCACTCAGGATCAGATGGATTTATTGGCGCGCTGTAAATTGGATTTGGTCGGCTTGCTTCCATATGAAACCTATATGCCCAGTGAGATTAGTGGGGGGATGCAAAAACGTGCCGCCATTGCCCGAGCCATGGCACTTGATCCTAAAATTTTATTTCTGGATGAACCGTCAGCCGGCCTAGATCCCATTACCTCGGCAGATTTAGATAGCACGATTTTGGACTTATCGAAAAATTTGGGCATTACCTTTGTGATCGTGTCTCATGAGCTAGCTAGTATTTATGCCATTGCCGATAAAGTCATCATGTTAGATAAGGGTGCCAAGGGCATCATTGCCGAAGGCGATCCAAAAGTATTAAGAGATACCAGTACTGACCCTAGAGTGCATCAATTCTTTAATCGCATTATGAGTAAGGACGTAGCATGAGCAATAACTCAAATCCCAATTATTTCCGTCTCGGCCTATTTGTACTTGCTGCAATTGGAGTGCTTGTTGCAGTCGTCCTCATTTTTGGATCAGGCCAGCTTTTTAAAAAATCATTTGTGATTGAGACCTATATTAAGCAATCTGTGACAGGTTTGGATACAGGAGCCTCAGTAAGGTTTAGGGGTGTCAAGATTGGCCAGGTTACCTTGATTGGTTTGTCTGGAGATATTTATGAGAAGGACATTCCGTTTCAGGAAAGAGAGCAATATGTAGTGGTGCGTATGCAGATCCTNGGTGAAACAGTGAATGAAGACCTTATTCAGGAGTTTGTTAAAAATAATTTACGCGCACAAGTGAAGTCCCAGGGCATTACAGGCGTCAATTACATTGAATTTAATTTCACCCCAAATGCCAATACCTACCCACCGTTGCCTTATGACTGGAAGCCAGCTTACCCAACCATCCCCTCTTTACCCAATCAAGCGGACCAAATTATTGGCGGTATTCAGAAGTTGATTGATGGCATGAATCAGATCAACATCGATGGCACTCAGAAAAAATTTGATGCTCTATTGAATAATTTAAATCTAGTGATGGGTGGTAATGGCAAAGACAATGACGGCATTATTCAATCTGTCAAAGATTTGAATGTTTTATTAGCTCGCATTGCTAAGGTGACCGATAAAGATGAGCTAAATGTGCTGATGCGTGAACTGGTCGGCGCCATGGTCTCTTTGCGCCAGACGATTACCAGCATTCAGGGCGATTCTGCGATTACCATNGAGAATCTCAAGCAAACTAGCGAGCAATTAAATGAGCTCACCAGAATTGCTAGTCAGTCGCCAGCGAGTTTGATCTGGAGTGAACCGCCACCTCGAATTACGCCGCCCATGAATGGAGCGCAAAAATGAGAACCCAATTGATGAATCGATCGACTCTACTGAAATTTGTTGTTTGTGGTGCATCGCTCGCCATTCTGGCGGCATGTTCTTTACCAAAGCAACCAGCAATTCAACCTACGAGCTGGATGGTTGCCCCTGAGCGTACTGGCAGCCCTTATCAGCCGCGTACTAACTTTTGGTTAAAGATTGGATCCATTTCGGTTACGCCACCCTCTGACGGCAAGTCTATGGTCTATCGACTGGGTGATCAGCGCTATGAAAAAGATTTCTACAACATTTATTCAACCATTCCGAGTGAGATGATCGGCAATGCCACACGCCAGTGGTTGAACAATGCCAATATCTTCTCTACGACGGTAGGTCAAAGCAATACCTTCTTCCCTTATTACACCCTGCAAGCTTCTGTGGAAGAGTTCTATGGGGATTACCGCGTTCGCCCTGAGGCGGTTGTAACGATAGAGTTTTTCCTAGTTGTTGCTAATGGTGGCAAAACCAGTCCCCTCATTGGTGCAAATCGTTACTCTCAGCGTGTTGCACTCAAAGACAATACCCCTGGTGCCTTAGCCATTGGTCAGCAGCAGGCTTTAGCCGAGATCCTCAAGCAGTATGAAGGGGAGTTATATAAGTATTCAGGCAATTTGCCAAAACCTTTAGGTCAGTAATTTTATGAACAGCCTTACCCGTCGCTCAGTTGTTTCATCAGCACTGCAATTATCTCTTTTGGCCTTAGGCATGGGGTTCAGTGTTTTTGCGTCAGCACAAAGTTTTCCCACCAAGCCAATACGTTTAATTGTTCCCTTTGCGCCCGGTGGCAGCACTGACATCATTGCACGCGCTGTGGGTGATGCCTTGGGCCGCCAATTGGGTCAGCCTGTGATTGTTGAGAACAAAGCTGGTGGTGGAGGTTCTGTTGGCGCTTTGGAGGTGATGCGTGCCCCTAAAGATGGTTACACCATTGGCATGGCCACTGTTTCCACTACAGCAGCCAATCCTGCAATCAATCCTAAGATTGGTTATGACCCGATTAAAGATTTCATGCCGATTAGCAATATTGCGGCAACTCCAAACGTGATTGCGGTCAATCCTTCATTTCCGGCAAAGGATTTCAAAACCTTCATGGCGTATTGAAGGCGAACCCTGGTAAGTATTCTTATTCAAGTTCGGGCACAGGCGGTATTGGCCATTTGCAAACAGAGTTGTTCAAAAGTCTTGCTGGTGTATTCATCGTGCATATTCCGTATCGTGGCGCTGGCCCAGCATTGGCTGACACGGTTGGCGGTCAGGTATCCATGATTTTTGATAACTTGCCATCCTCTTTGCCGTTTATTAAAGACGGTAAGTTGGTGCCGATTGTGGTCGCCGCCCCTAAACGTTTGGCGCAACTGCCAAATGTGCCCACTTTTGCAGAGGTCGGTTTAGCACCAGTCAATCGCATGGCTTACTATGGCCTTTTGGGTCCGGCTGGTATGCCTAAAGATGTTGTGGATAAGTACTATGCGGCTCTTCAAAAGGCG
>Ga0007860_1000172_pt1 | contig 7834 bp, 8 predicted proteins | sample CryBogCBH15Jul08_FD_54969 | JGI IMG/M metagenome (GOLD analysis project Ga0007860, IMG submission 54969) | Freshwater microbial communities from Crystal Bog, Wisconsin, USA - CBH15Jul08 | ecosystem: Environmental > Aquatic > Freshwater > Lake | place: Crystal Bog, Wisconsin, USA | collected...
GGGCAACCAGATCAATCCAGCCGCATCTGCGCTTTCTTCCAGTCGTTGCTCCAAACTCGTGCCCGATCTTACCGAGAAGCTCGCCAGTCTCATCCAAAAGTTCAGAAGGAAAAGCCCCGTTACCGACTCTGGTCATGTAGGCCTTGCAGACGCCGATGACCTTGCCGATATAGTTCGGAGCAATACCCGATCCGGTACATGCCCCTCCAGAGGTCGGGTTAGAGGAGGTAACATAGGGATAGGTGCCATGATCAACATCAAGCAGACATCCCTGGGCACCTTCAAGGAGCACCGTCTTTCCTTCCTGCAGTTGCTTATTGAGATATAGCTGAGTATTGGTTACATAGGGATCGATAATTTTGTCAAACTCCTGGTACTCACGCACCATGGTTTCGACATCAATCTCCTCCTTGTCATAAATATTTTTAAAGAGTTTATTCTTGACCGCAAGATTTTCCCTGAGCTTCTCCTGCAGCAGTTCGGGGCTTAAAAGGTCAACAACCCTTATCCCCTTGCGGGCAAACTTGTCCTCATAGCTCGGGCCGATACCTCTGCCGGTTGTGCCGATTTTCTGTTCACCCTGAGCATTTTCGTGCAGGGAATCAAGCAGTTTATGGTATGGCATGATGAGATGTGCATTATGGCTGATAAAAAGCCTTCCAGACACCTCAAAACCAAGTTCCTCCACCTTTTTGATCTCTTCAAGCAGTGCTGCAGGATCAATAACAACACCATTCCCAATCACACAAACGCATCCTTTATGGAATATTCCGGAAGGAATCAGGTGCAGTACAACAGTTTTATTATCAAAACAAATGGTATGGCCGGCATTTGCCCCTCCTTGATAACGGACAACGATATTATACTTGTCCGAAAGGTAATCAACGAGTTTTCCTTTGCCTTCATCACCGAACTGTGTGCCAACAATGACGGTTGCTGACTGTGACGGTGTCCTGAATTTTTTTGATTCCACGACGATTGTTTGTTTTAACAGATATAATGATCAAAATGAGCCAGAAGCTCACTCTTTCCCTTGCCGGAAAAAGATGAATAATTTACAATAAATTTGGCTTTAGCAGCGCAACTTTCCATTATGCGGCCAGTCTGAACTTTCTGCTTTTGTGTGAGTTTGTCAAATTTGGTCAGCACAATACCATAAGGCCTTTCATGAAACTCCAGAAAGTTTATCATCGCCCTGTCAGAGTGCATGGCAGGATGGCGTGAATCAAGCAGCAGGACAATCAGTGAAATGGTTTGCCTGTGCTCAATATAGGAGGAAAGCAGATTTCCCCATGCCGCCTTCTGTTCATGACCGACAGCTGCATAACCATAGCCGGGCAGATCGACAAAGAAAAACTGGTTATTAATTAAAAAATAGTTGATCAGTCTTGTTTTTCCTGGAGTTGAGCTGGTTTTTGCCAGGCCTTTAACCTCAGTAAGGGAGTTGAGCAGCGTTGACTTACCTACATTGGACCTCCCTGCGAAAACAATTTCAGGAGATGATCCTTCCGGAAGGCCGGAAAGAGCGGAAACACTGATGTGAAAGGCAGCATGGGTAATCTTCATACAGAATAAAAGCGGTCATACAAAAAGAGCAATAAAAAGGAAGCTAAAAACCTTGCGTTAAAAACCCAAATGTTTAACTTTCATCCGGCTTTTTACGCATTACACCTACAAAAAGGAAGAACAGCAGAAGATGTCACTTTTCATATACAATTCCCTCGGCAGAGCCAAAGAAAAGTTCGAACCCCTCTATCCGGGCATCGTGAGCATCTATGTGTGCGGACCGACCGTATACGGGCATGCCCATTTAGGCCATGCAAAAAGCTATGTATCATTTGACGTGGTTGTCCGCTGGCTGCGCCACAAGGGATACCATGTAAAGTATGTTCAAAACATCACCGATGTTGGACACCTGACCGATGACGCCGATGAAGGTGAGGATAAGATCTCAAAACAGGCGCGCCTCGAAAAAACAGATCCGATGGAAATTTCGCAGTTCTACACCCGAAGTTTCTATGAAGATATGGATCAGCTTGATGTTCTCCGCGCAAATATAGCGCCGGCAGCGACCGCCCACATTCCCGAGCAGATTGCACTTGTAGAGCGATTGATTAAAACCGGTAACGCCTATGTGGTAAATGGCAATGTCTATTTCTCCGTTGAATCATTTCCAGAATATGGAAAGCTTTCCGGTCGAACTGATCAGGATGCTCTGCAGTCGGGTATAAGAGTAGAGATGCGCTCTGAAAAACGCCACCCATCAGACTTTGCGCTCTGGAAAAAAGCAGAGGAGGGTCATCTCATGAAATGGAATTCACCCTGGAGTGTCGGCTATCCCGGATGGCATCTGGAGTGTTCGGCCATGTCGATGAAATATCTTGGAGAGACCATTGACATTCACGGTGGAGGTATGGAAAACAAGTTTCCACACCATGATTGTGAAATTGCCCAGTCAGAAGCTGCAACAGGTAAACCCTATGTGAGGTTCTGGATGCACAACAATATGGTGACGGTCAATGGCATAAAAATGGGAAAATCCCTTAAAAACTCGGTCAATCTCAAGGATCTCTTTAAAGAGTGTGATCCTCAGGTCATAAGATTCTTTGTGCTTCAATCGCACTATCGGTCGCAACTGGACTTTTCGGTATCAGCCATCAAAGCATCGACGACCGGACTCGAAAAACTCCGTGAGACCTGGCGCCGCCTCCGGGATCAAAAAATAGGGAGTGCCGAGTTTGCTCTCGAACCCTTCCTTCAGCGCTTTACCGATGCAATGGATGATGATTTTAACACTCCAGTGGCCATAGCGGTTCTTTTTGACCTTTCAAAGGCCATTAATGCGGCACTGGATCGCAGCGAAGGCATGTCAGAAAAGTCACGGCAGGAGACTCACGATTTTCTTCAAGCAGCCGGTTCTGATATTCTTGGGATTCTCAATCACCATGAAGAATCTTCCGGAAGGGATAACCAGCTGATGAGTAAACGACTTGATGGGGTTATTGAGATTCTCCTCGGACTGCGGGCTGAAGCCAGAAATAACAAGGATTTTCCACTCAGCGATAAAATCCGGGATAGACTACTTGCCGCAGGAATTGAAATCAAGGATACCAAGGAAGGGGTAAGCTGGTCAGTTAAATCCAGGGCTTAAAGGTACTCCTTCAGCCCTTCCCTTCTGAGGGTATCGACGACATCGCTGACCCTGTGAGAGTACCCTTTACCACAAATAAGCAAAGCATTGTCAGTCTCAACAATAATCAGGTCACTTACTCCAATAGTACAGACGATCTTGCCCTCAGGTTTCCGGACAAAAACATTGTCACACTCAATCTTGATCAATCGATTATCGAGCTTCTCCTCCTCTATCATACTCCGTCTTTCGGCAACTTTCAATACCTCATCCCAGCAGCCAAGATCAGTCCACCCGAACTCTCCTGTCAGTACAAAAACCATATCAGCTTTCTCCATAATACCATAGTCTATGGAGAGAGAATGAATCCAGGAATAAACATCTTCAATAACCTTTTGTTCATGCTCTGTGCCGAGGCTGTCATAGATAGTAAGGAGATCTTTGTATAAATCAGGCATTGATCGTTCAAACTCTCTTGATATCGCATCAATATGCCAGATAAAGACTCCGCTGTTCCAGTAGAAATCCTTGCTTTCAAGAAACTCGTCTGCCGTTACGGCGTCCGGTTTTTCAGCAAAAGCCTTGACCCTGAAAAGCATGAATTCACAACCTGCGGAAAAGGCCAACGGTATGGAGAGTTTTTCATCAACCTGGATATAACCATACTCTGTTGCAGGCCTGTCGGGTTTAATACCGATGGTGACAAGCCCCTGCTTGCCCCTTGCTATCTCAATGCCAGCCTCAATAATTTTATTAAATGCCTGATCGTCAAGCACAAGATGATCAGAAGGGAGCACAACGGTCACAGCATCTGGATCCCGCTTTTTTATGTGGGCAGTTGCAAGAGCGATACAGGGGGCTGTATTGCGACTGCATGGCTCAACAATAATATTGTCTGGTCTGAAACTTCCGAGAGATGATAAAATCAGCTGTCGTCCAACTTCGTTGGTGATAATAAATATATTGTCCTCTATGACGACCTCGCTGATACGTTGAACTGTTTTAGCAATCATGGTACCTTCGTCAAAGAGATCGACGAACTGCTTTGGCATTCTTTTTCTTGAAACAGGCCATAACTGCTTTCCTATACCGCCAGCCATAATAACTGCATAAACATGCTTGATCAAACTACTACTCATAAAGATCAATCGCTTATATGCATTTTCTGAAACTTTAATCACCTGCCACTCACTTCTTGCCGCAATTTACAACTATTTCTCTTTAAATAGGAGAGAGTGTATGGNCAAATATAACAGTCGATTTGTCATTCATCGTAAAATGTTGTTTTTTCCGTAAACAACTGAACAGAAGGATTGAACTCATGGCAAGATTGAACGATGATTTAGCAACACTGAAGAGTTTATGTGCCGAACAGGGAATGGTGTTCGATCTACTAACACTTGATCAATTAGTACGATATGGCGCCTTGCTTGAGCAGTGGAACCATAAAATAAACCTTATAAGCCGAAAGGAAGACGCTCCGGTAATTGTCAAGCATATCTTTCATTCGCTCTTGATCTCTCTGTACCACACCTTCAACGCAGGCGAAAAAGTACTTGATCTTGGAACAGGAGGAGGACTGCCGGGTATCCCGCTCTCCATAGCCTTTCCTGATACACAATTCCTTCTTGTGGATGCAACAGGAAAAAAAATAGCGGCGTGCCAGGCCATGATCAAGGAGCTTGGCATCAAGAACGTTATTGCTCTCCATACAAGGGTAGAAGAACTTAAGGGTGTTCTATTTGATACAGTACTGTCACGGCAGGTTGCTCCTCTCGATCAACTTTGCGCCTATGCAGGCACTCTTCTGAAGCCGGGTGGTATTCTCATCTGCCTGAAGGGGGGAAATCTTGAAAAGGAGATTGCAAAAGCTGTAGGGTCAGGCAAAAATCATAACGGATTCCCCACAAAGGTCGAACTGCATCCAATCAGCTCTATCAGTCCGTTTTTCTCAGAAAAGCAAATAGTCATTGCCCGCTGATAAGAAGTATCCTGCGGACAATGACTAATAATGGTCTTATTGATAGGTTGTAAAGAGAGTTGCTTACTCAGCCGCAGTTGTTGCCGCTGGAGCTTCACTTGTCTTCTTTGAACCTTTGACTCGTTTTGCGCGATCCTGCTTGGCCGCTTTCTGCTGAGTTGCCGGTGCTTCCTGATAATCAACAAGCTCAATAACAGCCATTTTCGCTGCATCACCAAAACGCGGAGCAAGCTTTATAACTCTTGTATACCCTCCGTTACGTGAACCAACTTTTGCTACAATCTCTTCAAAAAGAATTCTGATGGCTTGCTTATCCCTGATATCCTTGAAGATTTCGCGCTGGGCATGAACTGTTCCTTTGCGAGCTTTTGTAATAATCTTCTCAACAACCCGGCGGGTCTCCTTTGCCTTGGCCTCTGTCGTCTCAATACGCTTGTAAACAAGCAGCTGTGTCGACAGATTGCTTAGTGTGGCCTTTCTATGGGCTGCGGTTCTTCCGAGTTTTCTTACCGGCTTAACTTTACGCATGACTGTATCCTGATCTCAATAATTCAAAAAAACGTTTACTATTTTTATCATTTCATCTGATACTTGGTAATATCCATACCAAATTTCAGGTCAAACTTTTCAAGCTGTTCCTTGAGCTCCGTCAACGATTTCTTTCCAAAGTTCTTGTAGTTGAGCAGTTCATCTTCCTTGCGCGACACAAGGTCACCGATAGTATCAATCTCCGCAAGTCTCAGGCAGTTATGCGAGCGTACCGAAAGATCAAGATCTTCTATTTTGGTATGCAGCAGTCTGCGCATGGTCTCGAACTCATCATCCTGCTGTTTGAACTCCTCTTCTGTAAACTCTTCCTCAGTCGGTGAGAAATTGGCAAAATAGGTAACATGTTCAGTAATAATCTTTCCAGCAAGACTGATGGAGTCATCAGGAGTGACTGAACCATCTGTTTCAACATCAAGAATCATCTTTTCATAATCGGTTCTCTGACCGACACGAGTATTTTCAACGATGAACTTAACATTCCTGATTGGTGTATAAATCGCATCAATCGCTATATAACCTATCGGCATACCTTCAGGTCTGTTTTCCTCTGCAGGAATGTAGCCCCGACCTCTACCGATATAAAGATCTATGGTGATGGTTGCATTTGCATTGATCGTCGCAATATGCATATCCCTGTTCAACACCTCAAACTCCCCTTCCTGAGCNACAATATCACCTGAAGTAAACTCCATTGGCCCGACAAGGGTTAGAGATGTCTTACAATTTCTTTTGCATGTCGATTTAAAACGTACCTTCTTGAGGTTAAGAACAATTTCCGGTACATCCTCTCGGACACCATCAATCGCAGCAAACTCATGAAAGACGCCGTCTATTTTTATGCCTGTAATTGCAGTACCCGGCAGTGAAGCAAGCAGAACCCTTCTCATAACATTTCCAAGGGTCACACCGTAACCACGCTCAAGCGGCTGCGCAACGAACCTGCCGAAACGATCAGTATGTGTAGTTTCGTCAACCTCGATTTTTGCAGGCATCTGCATCTGGTATATCATAGTATTGATACCTTAGAATTCATTAAAATCACTTGGAGTATAACTCAACAACCAACTGCTCATTAAACGGCTCCTGAACCTCAACTCTTTCAGGAACACTGAGAAAAACAGCTTTCTGGTTGGCTTTGTCGACCTGAATCCATGAAGGAATACGAGAATCCGGGGTTTTAATGATTGAGTCAGTAACCGATCCCATATTTTTGCTTCTCTGACGAAACTCAATGACTTCAGAAGGTGAAACCATATAAGAAGGAATATCTACTTTCTTTCCGTTGATAAGGAGATGTCCATGGGTTACAAGCTGACGTGCAGCTGACCTTGAAGGTGCAAAACCAGCACGAAAGACAACATTATCAAATCTTCTTTCAAGCAGTCTGACAAGGTTATCACCTGTAACACCTCTCTGTGATGCAGCTTTTCTGAAGTAATTTCTAAACTGCTTCTCGAGAATTCCATACAGGTATTTCATCTTCTGCTTCTCTCTGAGCTGGAGGGCATATTCTGATACTTTACCTTTCCTGCCCTGGCCATGCTGACCTGGAGGAAAAGGACGTCTTTCGAGATATTTTTCAGCTTTAGGTGCAAGCGCAATACCTAACCTGCGGGATACTTTTGTTATTGAGCCTCTAAATCTTGCCATATCAATTGCTTCATTGAAATTCTATGAATATATAAAATCAGACCCTTCTGCGCTTGGGAGGCCTGCAGCCATTATGCGGTAAAGGGGTAATATCCTTAATGGTACGAACATCAAGACCTGCACCCTGCAGAGCACGGATAGCAGCATCACGACCAGCACCGGGACCTTTAATAAAGACATTGACATGCCGCATACCAAGATCATACGCTTCTTTTGCTGCGGCTTCAGATGTCACCTGCGATGCATAAGGAGTATTCTTTTTAGAGCCCTTGAACCCGTTTTTGCCCGCGCTTGACCAGGAAACCGTATTGCCCTGAACATCGGTAATGGTTACCATAATATTATTGAAGGATGCTTTGATATGTACAGCACCTTCCGCGGTAACCTTTATTTTCTTTTTCTTCCTGCTTATTGTAGCCATGAACTTATACTCTTTAGTATCGAAGATTTTATTGCCTATACACTACTACTTCTTAACAGCCTTCTTCTTTCCAGCAACAGTCTTACGTTTACCTTTTCTGGTC
>Ga0007860_1000182_pt1 | contig 7681 bp, 5 predicted proteins | sample CryBogCBH15Jul08_FD_54969 | JGI IMG/M metagenome (GOLD analysis project Ga0007860, IMG submission 54969) | Freshwater microbial communities from Crystal Bog, Wisconsin, USA - CBH15Jul08 | ecosystem: Environmental > Aquatic > Freshwater > Lake | place: Crystal Bog, Wisconsin, USA | collected...
CGTGTCATTTTCAAACTAAATGACCCCGACATCATTCAAAACGTCTCCTTACCTTGCGGTCAATGTATTGGCTGTAGACTTGAACGTTCTCGTCAATGGGCTATGCGCTGTATGCACGAAGCTCAACTTCATGAACATAATTGCTTCATTACTCTTACTTATGACGACTCACATCTCCCAAGCGATCAATCGCTTCATTACAGAGACTTCCAGCTCTTTATTAAAAGACTCAGAAAACGATATCCAACTACAAAAATTAGCTATTACATGGCTGGCGAATATGGCGAAAACTTCGGCAGACCTCACTACCATGCCTGTATCTTCGGACTCGACTTTCATGATAAGAAACTATGGAAAAGGACTACCTCTGGTTCTCTCATATATCGATCCCCAGACCTTGAAGCTCTCTGGCCATTTGGTTATTCCTCCATTGGAGATGTTAACTTCGAGTCCGCCGCTTACGTGGCTCGATACATAATGAAAAAACAAACAAACAAACAACACTACCAATATTCAGACTTAGAAACTGGGGAAATCATACAAATGACCCCTGAATTTAATAAAATGTCTTTAAAGCCCGCTATAGGGCTAAATTGGTATAAAAAATATAAAACCGACGTCTATCCTCATGACTACGTCGTACTAAGGGGGAAAAAATTAAAACCCCCTAAATACTATGACAATCTCTATAAGAAGGAAAATCCTTACGAAATGGAACAACTACTTGCACTTAGGGAAACTGGTGCTAAACTAAATCACGCAGATAATACTTTTGAACGACTTGCTGTAAAAGAGCAAGTCACACAAGCTAAACTGCGTAAATTAAAACGAACCCTCACTTAAGGAATCCTCATGAAATTAATTATCTGTGCCGTAAAAGACCGAGCCGCTGATGCGTTCGGTCGTCCTATGTTCGTACCCTCACTCGGTGTAGCAATTCGCTCATTCACTGACGAAATAAACCGGAATGATAATGAAAGCCAACTATTTAATCACCCTGATGACTTTGATCTTTATGATCTCGGCGTGTTCGACGACAATTCAGGAGTGTTCACACTCCATGACTTACCTACAATGCTCTGTCTCGGTAAACAAGTAAAATTACAAAATCAATAAGCGTAAAGGGGGGGTTTATCCCCCTTACGCAATAACCTGAAAAGGCTAATATGCATCGCAATCAATCAGTACAACTACATCAATTCACTACAATTCCAAAAGCGGATATACCCCGCTCCAAATTCGACTGTCAGTCAACTCACAAAACTACCTTCGACTCTGGAAACTTGGTTCCTGTCTATGTCGATGAAGTGCTCCCCGGAGACACTTTTAACCTAAACATGACGGCATTCGCCCGTCTAGCTACTCCCCTTTATCCAATTATGGATAACATGGTTCTCGATAGCTTTTTTTTCTTTGTTCCTAATCGCCTAATTTGGTCAAATTGGCAAAAATTTATGGGACAACAAGCTAACCCAGCTGATTCCATCAGCTATGTAATCCCTCAACAAGTGTCACCTATTAATGGCTATGCCATTGGCAGTCTGCAAGACTATATGGGATTACCAACTGTCGGTCAGGTAACTGCGACAAAAACTGTTAGTCACTGTGCCTTCTGGCCACGTGCTTACAATCTCATCTGGAACGAATGGTTCCGTGATGAAAACTTACAAAATTCTGTAACTGTAGATACTGGCGACGGCCCCGATACTGTCGCTAATTACAATCTACTTAGACGTGGAAAACGTAAAGACTATTTCACCTCTTCTCTACCTTGGCCACAAAAAGGTGCCTCTGTAACTTTGCCTCTAGGCACTTCTGCACCTGTAGTTCGTACACCTAATGCTGCTTTATGGAATACTTTTACCGCTGGCTCTAATGTTCCTTTTACATCTACTGCTATTGGTGCTAATACTCTTGGCGCCTTGGTCAATTATCCAGCATTAACTATTGGAACTTCTCTTGATCCTAATGGAGGCCTTTATGCCGACCTTTCTTCGGCAACTGCCGCCACTATTAATCAACTTCGTCAATCATTTCAAATTCAAAAATTACTTGAAAGAGACGCTCGTGGCGGTACTCGTTATACTGAAATTATTCGTTCTCACTTTGGCGTTATCTCTCCTGATTCTCGTCTCCAACGTCCTGAGTACCTCGGTGGAGGTACGACTACTGTCAATATCAATCCGATCGCTCAAACAAGTGCGACGGGAATTACTGGAGGTTCTACCCCTACTGGCAACTTGTCTGCTATGGGTACTGCCTTGGCTCATAATCATGGATTTACTCAATCATTTACTGAACATGGAGTAATACTCGGACTTGTTTCCGTAAGTGCTGATTTAACATATCAGCAAGGTCTCCATAAAATGTGGAGCCGTTCTACTCGTTACGACTTCTATTTCCCCGCTTTCGCTATGCTTGGCGAACAATCTATTCTTAACAAGGAAATCTACGTAACTGGCGATACAACTGACTCCAGTGTTTTTGGCTATCAGGAACGCTGGGCTGAATATCGCTATAACCCTTCTCGGATTTCATCATTATTCCGTTCTACTGCCTCCGGTACTATCGACGGCTGGCATTTAGCCGAGAAATTCACTACTCTTCCTACGCTCTCAGCAACCTTTATCCAATCCAACCCACCTGTTGCAAGGGTTGTAGCGGTCGGTTCTGCCGCTAATGGACAACAATTCATCTTTGACTCTTTCTTTGATGTTAAGAAAGCTAGACCAATGCCAATGTACTCTGTCCCCGGCTTAATCGATCATTTCTAATCATGGGACTATTTGATTCTATTACTGGTGCCGTAGGCCAAGTATCCTCCGCCTTAACTGGTGGAGTATCGTCTTTAATTCAAGGTGGCCTAGGTTTCCTAGGCCAGCAGGGAGCGAATGCGACTAATATGGACATAGCCCAAAATCAAATGAATTTTCAGCAACAAATGTCTAATACTTCATATCAGCGAGCGGTAGCGGACATGAAAGCTGCTGGACTTAATCCTATGCTTGCATACTCACAAGGCGGAGCCTCTACTCCATCTGGAGCGGGTACCCAAGTTCAAAATAAACTTGGGGCAGGTGTCCAGTCTTATCAACAAGGGCAAACTACTAGTAGTGCATCTGCTTTACAACGTGAACAAATAAAAACGATTGATCCTCAAATCGCTAATACACACTCACAAACAATCCTTAACTCTGCTAATGCCGCTAAATCTGCGGCTGAAGCAAAAAATATTGAAGCTCAAACAGCGAATAATCTCGCTCAAAATCCCATTTTGGTCAAAACTATTGACAAAATGAATGCTGAAATCAACAGCTTAAAAGCTGGTTCTAATCTATCTTCTGCTACTGCTCAAAACGTCAACAAAAATATCGCCCCATCAACTGACCCTTACTGGTATCGCGATCTAAAGCGGGTATTTCACCCGCAAAATGTACTAAACCAACTCAATACTGGTTCAAAATATCAAGGCGAAACTGTTCGCCAACTCTTTAACAAACCTCTAGGAAAATAATGAAAATTACTCTGCCTTTCTTACGTACACCATACAACTACGATCGAGATGCTGTGTCAAATGAGTCGGGGTTGGCTTGTGAGGAGCCTTCCCTGACTCAACAGCATTTCAAAGACGAAACGGATATTAATAATATTCTTCGTCAATTCAACATCACTGGGCTTCTTCCTGAAGCCCCTTTATCGCCTCGCTATGGCGATTTCACTGGCATTGTGGACTACCATTCTGCCCTTAATGCCGTAATCGCCGCTCAAGACGATTTCGACGGCTTACCAGCTCATCTTAGAGCAAGGTTCGAAAACGACCCTGCTCAACTTATCGACTTCTTAGATAATCCAGCGAATTTCGATGAAGCTGTAAAACTTGGTCTTGTAGACCAAAAACTCGTTGAAAACGAGCAACAAATTGAGGCTGTAATAGCCTCTCAGGGTGAGTGAAACGAACCCAGCACAGTTACTCTACTTGATGTAACTGTGCTAGGTGACACCAAACCACAAAAATCTCAATAACTAAGGCCAAAAAAAAATGAAAATATTGCAACGCAAGCATATGTCTAAACATAAACATGCTAAGACTTTCAGAAAACACGGTAAAAAGACCAAAAGGGCAAACGTGCGCTCTTCTCCCCAGCGTGGAGGCTGGAGACTCTAAAAAAGTCCCAGTCCACCTCACATGGCCTGTTATCACCCAATATCCGCTGGATTAAGCGGATATTCAACTAACTTTTCCTCCGGAAAAGCATATCGCCGTGTCATTTTCAAACTAAATGACCCCGACATCATTCAAAACGTCTCCTTACCTTGCGGTCAATGTATTGGCTGTAGACTTGAACGTTCTCGTCAATGGGCTATGCGCTGTATGCACGAAGCTCAACTTCATGAACATAANTGCTTCATTACTCTTACTTATGACGACTCACATCTCCCAAGCGATCAATCGCTTCATTACAGAGACTTCCAGCTCTTTATTAAAAGACTCAGAAAACGATATCCAACTACAAAAATTAGCTATTACATGGCTGGCGAATATGGCGAAAACTTCGGCAGACCTCACTACCATGCCTGTATCTTCGGACTCGACTTTCATGATAAGAAACTATGGAAAAGGACTACCTCTGGTTCTCTCATATATCGATCCCCAGACCTTGAAGCTCTCTGGCCATTTGGTTATTCCTCCATTGGAGATGTTAACTTCGAGTCCGCCGCTTACGTGGCTCGATACATAATGAAAAAACAAACAAACAAACAACACTACCAATATTCAGACTTAGAAACTGGGGAAATCATACAAATGACCCCTGAATTTAATAAAATGTCTTTAAAGCCCGCTATAGGGCTAAATTGGTATAAAAAATATAAAACCGACGTCTATCCTCATGACTACGTCGTACTAAGGGGGAAAAAATTAAAACCCCCTAAATACTATGACAATCTCTATAAGAAGGAAAATCCTTACGAAATGGAACAACTACTTGCACTTAGGGAAACTGGTGCTAAACTAAATCACGCAGATAATACTTTTGAACGACTTGCTGTAAAAGAGCAAGTCACACAAGCTAAACTGCGTAAATTAAAACGAACCCTCACTTAAGGAATCCTCATGAAATTAATTATCTGTGCCGTAAAAGACCGAGCCGCTGATGCGTTCGGTCGTCCTATGTTCGTACCCTCACTCGGTGTAGCAATTCGCTCATTCACTGACGAAATAAACCGGAATGATAATGAAAGCCAACTATTTAATCACCCTGATGACTTTGATCTTTATGATCTCGGCGTGTTCGACGACAATTCAGGAGTGTTCACACTCCATGACTTACCTACAATGCTCTGTCTCGGTAAACAAGTAAAATTACAAAATCAATAAGCGTAAAGGGGGGGTTTATCCCCCTTACGCAATAACCTGAAAAGGCTAATATGCATCGCAATCAATCAGTACAACTACATCAATTCACTACAATTCCAAAAGCGGATATACCCCGCTCCAAATTCGACTGTCAGTCAACTCACAAAACTACCTTCGACTCTGGAAACTTGGTTCCTGTCTATGTCGATGAAGTGCTCCCCGGAGACACTTTTAACCTAAACATGACGGCATTCGCCCGTCTAGCTACTCCCCTTTATCCAATTATGGATAACATGGTTCTCGATAGCTTTTTTTTCTTTGTTCCTAATCGCCTAATTTGGTCAAATTGGCAAAAATTTATGGGACAACAAGCTAACCCAGCTGATTCCATCAGCTATGTAATCCCTCAACAAGTGTCACCTATTAATGGCTATGCCATTGGCAGTCTGCAAGACTATATGGGATTACCAACTGTCGGTCAGGTAACTGCGACAAAAACTGTTAGTCACTGTGCCTTCTGGCCACGTGCTTACAATCTCATCTGGAACGAATGGTTCCGTGATGAAAACTTACAAAATTCTGTAACTGTAGATACTGGCGACGGCCCCGATACTGTCGCTAATTACAATCTACTTAGACGTGGAAAACGTAAAGACTATTTCACCTCTTCTCTACCTTGGCCACAAAAAGGTGCCTCTGTAACTTTGCCTCTAGGCACTTCTGCACCTGTAGTTCGTACACCTAATGCTGCTTTATGGAATACTTTTACCGCTGGCTCTAATGTTCCTTTTACATCTACTGCTATTGGTGCTAATACTCTTGGCGCCTTGGTCAATTATCCAGCATTAACTATTGGAACTTCTCTTGATCCTAATGGAGGCCTTTATGCCGACCTTTCTTCGGCAACTGCCGCCACTATTAATCAACTTCGTCAATCATTTCAAATTCAAAAATTACTTGAAAGAGACGCTCGTGGCGGTACTCGTTATACTGAAATTATTCGTTCTCACTTTGGCGTTATCTCTCCTGATTCTCGTCTCCAACGTCCTGAGTACCTCGGTGGAGGTACGACTACTGTCAATATCAATCCGATCGCTCAAACAAGTGCGACGGGAATTACTGGAGGTTCTACCCCTACTGGCAACTTGTCTGCTATGGGTACTGCCTTGGCTCATAATCATGGATTTACTCAATCATTTACTGAACATGGAGTAATACTCGGACTTGTTTCCGTAAGTGCTGATTTAACATATCAGCAAGGTCTCCATAAAATGTGGAGCCGTTCTACTCGTTACGACTTCTATTTCCCCGCTTTCGCTATGCTTGGCGAACAATCTATTCTTAACAAGGAAATCTACGTAACTGGCGATACAACTGACTCCAGTGTTTTTGGCTATCAGGAACGCTGGGCTGAATATCGCTATAACCCTTCTCGGATTTCATCATTATTCCGTTCTACTGCCTCCGGTACTATCGACGGCTGGCATTTAGCCGAGAAATTCACTACTCTTCCTACGCTCTCAGCAACCTTTATCCAATCCAACCCACCTGTTGCAAGGGTTGTAGCGGTCGGTTCTGCCGCTAATGGACAACAATTCATCTTTGACTCTTTCTTTGATGTTAAGAAAGCTAGACCAATGCCAATGTACTCTGTCCCCGGCTTAATCGATCATTTCTAATCATGGGACTATTTGATTCTATTACTGGTGCCGTAGGCCAAGTATCCTCCGCCTTAACTGGTGGAGTATCGTCTTTAATTCAAGGTGGCCTAGGTTTCCTAGGCCAGCAGGGAGCGAATGCGACTAATATGGACATAGCCCAAAATCAAATGAATTTTCAGCAACAAATGTCTAATACTTCATATCAGCGAGCGGTAGCGGACATGAAAGCTGCTGGACTTAATCCTATGCTTGCATACTCACAAGGCGGAGCCTCTACTCCATCTGGAGCGGGTACCCAAGTTCAAAATAAACTTGGGGCAGGTGTCCAGTCTTATCAACAAGGGCAAACTACTAGTAGTGCATCTGCTTTACAACGTGAACAAATAAAAACGATTGATCCTCAAATCGCTAATACACACTCACAAACAATCCTTAACTCTGCTAATGCCGCTAAATCTGCGGCTGAAGCAAAAAATATTGAAGCTCAAACAGCGAATAATCTCGCTCAAAATCCCATTTTGGTCAAAACTATTGACAAAATGAATGCTGAAATCAACAGCTTAAAAGCTGGTTCTAATCTATCTTCTGCTACTGCTCAAAACGTCAACAAAAATATCGCCCCATCAACTGACCCTTACTGGTATCGCGATCTAAAGCGGGTATT
>Ga0007860_1000193_pt1 | contig 7373 bp, 6 predicted proteins | sample CryBogCBH15Jul08_FD_54969 | JGI IMG/M metagenome (GOLD analysis project Ga0007860, IMG submission 54969) | Freshwater microbial communities from Crystal Bog, Wisconsin, USA - CBH15Jul08 | ecosystem: Environmental > Aquatic > Freshwater > Lake | place: Crystal Bog, Wisconsin, USA | collected...
AAAACTAGGATTTTCTGGTTGGAGCTCGATACGGCCACGTAATTGGTAGAGGCGTTTGATGGTGTACTCGCTATCGACGACTGCCACCACGATGTCTTTGTGTTTTGGTTTGAGGGCTTTATCAACCACTACCTTGTCACCATCACAGATGCCAGCGCCCATCATCGAATCACCCTTGACGGTGAACATAAAGGTCGCTGGCTTGTTCTGAACCAGATAGCGGTTCAAATCGAGGCCCTGTTCGGCGTAATCTGCCGCTGGACTAGGGAATCCAGCTGAAATCCGGTGACTCAGTAGCTTGNACTCAAAGTCGTCAAAATGCGCCACCAAGGCTTGTGGGGCCTGGCTTANTGTGTTGCTTGAGCTAGATGACTGAAGTTCCATAAGTGCCAATATACTGTATGTTTATACAGTATGCAAATAAAATGGCTTTTAGGTGCTTAAAACGCCTTAAGACGCTCATTTTGGGCTACAATGTAGCTCATTAAGGAGGGGTTTATGACTGCAAACGCGGTAGTTCGCGCCAGAATTAACGGCGACATCAAAGAAGAGGCAAGCGCCATATTGGCTGCCATGGGTCTAACGCCGTCTGATGCCTTTCGAATTCTGATGACTCGAATTGCCAGAGAAAAGACCCTCCCTTTTGAGCCACTCAGTCCAAACGCAGAAACCATTGCTGCCATGAAAGAAGCTAGAAAAGGAAAGCTCAAATCCTTTAGCTCTGTTAACGACTTGATGGCTGACCTGAATGCGGACGACTGAATAGACCCATTAGCTTTACTTGGGTTCCATAGCGAATTAAGCCTTTAAATATGGGGTAAACGACCGCCCTTGAGAGGGTGCGATAGGGGCATAATTCACTAAGCAATCCATAAAAACAGTAGGAGACAAATGAAGACGTTCAAGATAGCGTCAATTCCAGGCGATGGAATTGGCAAAGAGGTTATTCCCGAATGCGAAAAGGTTCTTAATGCCTTAAGCAAAAAACATCCAGAAATTGCTTTTGAGTTTGAGCACTTTGATTGGGGTGGTGATTACTACCGTAAGCACGGCGTGATGATGCCTGAAGATGGTCTTGAGCCTTTGCGCTCTAAAGATGCCATTTTGTTTGGTTCAGCTGGTGATCCCAAGATTCCGGATCACATTACGCTCTGGGGTTTACGCCTCAAGATCTGCCAAGGCTTTGATCAGTACGCCAACGTGCGCCCTACTCGCATCCTGCCTGGTATTGAAACGCCTTTGCGTAATTGCAAACCCGAGCAACTCGATTGGGTGATCGTGCGTGAGAACTCCGAAGGTGAGTACTCTGGTTTAGGTGGCAGAGCCCATCAAGGTCACCCCATTGAAGTGCTTCAGATATGAGTATCCTGACACGCGTTGGCGTTGAACGTGTGCAGCGCTATGCCTTTCAGTTAGCGCAGTCACGTCCCCGCAAACATCTCACCGTCATTACTAAATCCAATGCGCAGCGCCATGCGATGGTGATGTGGGATGAAATCGCCGTCCAGATTGCCAAGGAGTTTCCGGATGTCACTTGGGATAAAGAGTTGGTCGATGCCGCAACAGCGCGCATGGTCAATCGCCCTGAGTCTTTAGATACCATCGTTGCTACCAATCTACATGCCGATGTGCTCAGCGACTTAGCCGCTGCTTTAGCAGGTAGTTTAGGCATTGCGCCAACCGGTAATATTGATCCAGAACGTCGCTACCCTTCCATGTTTGAACCCATTCATGGTTCTGCTTTTGACATTATGGGTAAAGGTCTTGCTAACCCCATTGGTACTTTTTGGTCAGCCGTCATGATGCTCGACTTCTTAGGTGAAAAAGCCATAGCAGCCAAACTCATGAGTGCGATTGAAAAAGTGACTGCCAATCCGAAGTTACACACCCGTGATTTAGGAGGCAGCGCCATGATGAGTGATGTCACCAATGCGGTCATCGAGGAGATTTCTAAATGAAACTACTAAAACGAATGAATGTTGCGCTTGTATTGCTAGTTGCCTTGCTCACATCATTTGGCTTGCTTTCTGGAGCGAGCGCGCAGCCACTGCCGGATAAAACCATTCAGTACATCATTCCCTTTCCTGCCGCCGGTGAATCTGACTTGGTAGCTCGCTATCAATCTGATTTATCCGTCAGAAAATATAAGCAACAAATGATGGTACTTAATCGTGCTGGTGCTGGCGGCGCTCTAGTGTGGAGTGCCATCAATACCTATCCGGCTGATGGCACCAACGTAGTAGGCGTCAATATTCCGCACATCATCTTGCAACCACTACAAGAAGGTATTCAGTACAAGACCGATGACATCAATGCGATCTACTACTACCACTTCACACCAGATGCCTTAATGGTCTCTGCTGATAGTCCTTACAAAACCTACCAAGAGTTTGTGGCAGCAGCCAAAAAAGATCCAGGCAAGATGACATTGGCTGGATCTTCGCAATACTCAGCCAACCACATGGCTGTCGAGCGTTTGAATAAGTTGGCTGGCGTCAAAATTACTTATGTTCCCTTTAAAGGTACGGGTGATTTAATTACCGCTTTAATTGGGATGCACGTTGATGGCGCAATGGGTTACTTACCATTAGCCATTCAGCAAAAGACTAAAGTGCGCACTTTAGCGATTGCTACCGAGAAGCGTAACCCTGCGCTACCAGACGTTCCTACCTTTAAAGAACTAGGTCTGAATTGGGTCGATGGCGCTTACCGTGGTGTTGCCGTACCTAAAGCCACCCCATTAGTGCTTCAGCAGAAACTATCGGACTACTTTGGCGTACTCAACTCAGACCCTGAAACGAAGAAGAAGTTAGAAGAATCAGGATTTGTGATTGTGGATATTCCATTGGCAAAGATTCCGGCATTCATGAAAGAGAAAACGCCTCAAGCAATGGATGATGCTAAAAATGCGGGAATGATTAAGTAAGGCGCAGTGCTGTGTTTTCACTTTGCTGAACTTTTCTTCTTGCCTTCAGTAAATAAACCACCCGAGGGTGGTTTATTTACTAGCAGAAAGCAAACGCCAAGATTGCCGGGTCATCCAAAAATGCATTAGATAGATAAAGACTGGCCCGAAAGATCCAGGGCTGCACTATCTCGGTAATCGCGTTTAGATGCTCCATGCCGGTAGTTTACTAAAGATGCTGGGCTTAACCCAAAAAATCTGCCTTACCAATTTCAACACCGTTGTGACGCAAGATATTGTAGGTAGTCGTGACATGGAAATAGAAGTTTGGAATGATCCAAGTCAGCAAGTATTGCTCACCCACAAACTCAAAGTTCCACTCTTTAATGGAGAACTTGATCTCTTTGGCTTCTGTGCCATCTAACTGCTCAGGCTTGATGCTGTCAATAAACGCAATGGTTTTAGCAACGCGCTCTTGCAGCTCAGGAAAAGTGGTTTCATTGTCTTCAAACTTCGGTGGCTCAATGCTAGCCAAGCGACTTAAGCCATTCTTTACCTGATCACAAGCAATGAATACTTGTCTAGTAAGCGGGAGCATATCTGGAAATAAACGATCTCCTGTCAATACAGTGCCTTCAATTTTCTTGGCGCTAGCGTACTCTTCACCCTTTTTAAGGATTGCAGAAAGATTAACGAGCATCTTCTTTAGTTGTGGAACTGATGCTTGGTACATTGAAATTGCCATGGTTACTTACTACTTTCTAGTGTGTGTTGAATGTATAAATTTATTTTGTTATGGAGGGATGCTTACACATCGCTCATGAAATCGCCGCCACCGCTGCTGTCATCCCAGGAGCTCGAACCGCCATCATCCCAAGAGCTTGCATCGTTCACACCAAAGTTCGCCGCATCCGGTGCTGGTCCGCCCACTTGATTAAAACCACTGTTGGCATTACCTGGATTGGGCTGATTGTTGCCGCCCATTAAATGACTAGCCAATGCTTGACCAGCAACCATGCCGGCACCCAGTGCTGCACCGGTTGCTAAGCTGCCCATTAAGCCGCCACCCATTCCGCCTTGTGCTGCTGGTGGATAACCTGGCGGATACCCTGCAGGACCACCCGGTGTGCCTGGCGCACTTGGATAAGCAGCGCTCGGTGCGTTGTAGACCTGAACTGGCTGTGGACGCTTTCTCATGAAAAAGACGACACCCGCTACTAAGATCGCAATTAATACCCAGAAGATTGGGCTAGTGAAGATGGATTCAGCCCCGGCATTTGTTGCAGCTGGTGCAGAACCTGCGCGCAATTGCGCTTGTAATTTCTGAACAGAGTCAGGTTGAGCAAAAGGCAATCCTGGCGCTAAGTTTTCCGCTTGAACAAAAGCATTTCTAGCGGCATCTAACTTACCCTCTTTAAGGTAGAGCTCAGAAGCGATGTAATGCGCTTTGGCGCTATTAGGATGGTTTTGCAAGACCTCTTTCATCATGGCATCTGCTTTGCCCAATTGCCCCGACTGAATGGCTTGAGATACCTCAGGCAAGGTAGGTTCGGCTAAGGCTAGGCCGCTACACAGCAATAGGCTGGCAGCAAATAAACTGACAAAAAAATTAGAGAAACGTTGCATCTTCATCGTGGCTCCTTTAAGCGTGATTACTGATTATCCCTAGTTTGGGGATTTTTGCTCCTAGCCCTATATATGGGGGCTAAGTAGGGTTATTCAAGGGCCAAGGAAGCTTAGAGAGCTTCGCCGATTTGCTCGATCTTTCCACCAGATGAAATCAAGTAAGCCCTGTTTTCTTTATCAGGACGAATCCGTTTGAGCTCTTTTTGGTAGTTTTGTAGTTGCTTGAGGTATTTGCCATACATCTCGCTATCTTGCTTTGGAATGCTCAGCTTGTAATCGATGATGGCCAGGTGATCGCCCATCTCTACCAAGCGATCAAGACGAAAGCTTTTACCGTCTTCGCTAGCGATATCCAATTCATTCCACGCCTGTAGCCATTCTCCGGGACTGAGATACAACTGTAGCTCTGGCGTATTGAGTACGACTTGGATATGGGTGAGGAGTTTTTTGGCTGCCGCTGGATTCACGCCAAGCCAATTCATCACTTCTTGCTCACTTGGTATAGCGGGAGACTTTTCTGACTTGCTGGATTGCGGAACCAAAAACTCCAACAGCTTATGAAAATGCACACCCTCTTCGAGGATTTCTGGATCGGGGGCTTTGTCTGCTTCGGCCTGTATGGCTTTTACGGTAGCGCCACTGACAATATCTTGTAGTTGTTGCTGATGGCTGAGTTTTGCCTCTTCCCAAGAAATCTGAAAATCTTCAATGCTGAAGTTCTCTGGAGTTTGAATATTTTTTTGTGGGGCATTTTTTTCTGTAGCTCCAGCACTGGGCATTGCCACTATAGGCTCTACAGTAGGAAGCTGTCCAAACAAGGCTCTTGCATACCAAGACTTTTGATCTAAACCTGTTGGGTTGTTGGTGCTGGACTCTTTAGCTACACCGCTAATCCAAAGACCCTGTTTGGCGCGTGTCATCGCGACATAGAGCAAGTTCCAGTTTTCATTCTGACCAATGAGCTCTTCGTCTTCCCGAATCTGGCTTCGCGGCGAAGTTAAGCTGGCCTTGGTATACATCGATAAGTGTGATGGACTACTCTCACTAGGCGACCACTCTAAAAGCACGCCAGAATGATCAGAATTACCTACCGTATGGTTGGCATCCAAAATAATCACAAAGGGTGACTCCAGCCCTTTAGCTCCATGAATGGTCATCAAGCGAACACGCTTATGCTTATCCTCTTCTGACATCTCACTGTCTTCATCCACTTCAGCTAGTTCAGTCTCGGCCTCTAGCTCTACGTCACCTTCATCAGGGGTTTCGTCATCATCACCCCGGCGCATAGCATTGATCTCATCAATAAAGCGACTCAAGCTTGGGTAACGACCGCCATCTTGATTCAGAGATAGCTCTAAGAAGGCGTCTAAATTAGCAATCACCTGTGCACGCGCCAACGGTTGTGCAGTAATTGCATACTCAAAACGCAAATTACTTTCTTGATAGATCTGATCGAGCAGGTCATGCACTGGCAAGCGTTCACCTAAGATACGCCAATGCTCTAAGAAACGCGCCACCTTCTGAACTGCTGCATCTGGGCTATCTTGTAAGACATCCCACCAAGATTGATATTGGTTATTCGCCTTAGTAATGCTTAGGCTTTGCATTTGCTGATCTGTAAAACCAAAGATTGGACTTCTCAACACCTGCGCCAATGGCAAATCATGGCGCGGTGATAGTAATACTGTCAGCAATGCAATCAGATCATCAATCTCTAGAGTATTGAGTAAGCCTCCCAGCCTAGAGCTGTCATAAGCAAGCTCAGCTTCACGCAAGGCCCTCTCAAACTGCGGCAAGTATTTGCGACGCTTCACAAGCAATAAGAAATCACTTTCTCTGGCGGCGCGCCAAATTTTGTGGCCGTCTTCCTCATCCATTACTTGGTGTGTTGCCATCACTTGATGAATGAGTTTGCAGATTTCTTGACCNTCAACATAGCGCTGTGTAGCTGCCACTGTTTGATTGACATCGGTAATGGGTGCATCGAAAGCATTGCCAACACGAGGCTCTAACTCCTCTTTGACATAGGGAACTAGCGGCAATAGCGCAGCTTCACCCTCTTTTGAATACAGTTCGTTTGGTAGGCCCGCTTCTAAGGGCTTCCACAAGGTGTCCTGCTCGTTGAATTTGTAAGTAGGTGGCAACTGTGAAGGAGCAAAGGTAGCGTTCACTGCTGAGTTAATTTTGGGCGCATTGCGACGCGTTGTATCTTGATCCAGCGCGACTGCTTGCAGATGGGTTTCTAAGAACTCTCTTGCACTAGTAAATAAGCGTGGATCTGCTCTGCGGAAGCGATAAATTGATTGCTTGGGGTCGCCCACAATAAAGACGCTGGGTTTACTTTCATCTTGACCATAACCTTCGAGCCAAGAGCGCAAAATTTGCCACTGCAATGGATTGGTATCCTGAAACTCATCAATCAAGATGTGTTTATATTTAGCATCAAGACGTGCTTGTAAATACGCTGCATTGGCTGAGTCGGCCATCAACTGACTGACGCCAATTTCTAAATCATCAAAATCGCGCACCCGCATTGCTTCTTTAGTGGCAGCAGCATGATCCATCATGCGCTCGCTCATCGCAAACCAGGCTTGATTTAATGCATAAACCTCTTTTTCAGCTTCGCAATCTAAGTACTCAATAAATGCTTGCGCCCAAGCTTGCTTATAAGCAATGTGGTCTGGCTCAAGATGAGTTTGCCCTTCACTTGTTAGATATTCTTGAACAGCAGCAAGGGCTCTGTTGGTGTTATCGCGCGGCTCACCATTGCCAGTTAAAAAGACAGCTTGTAGAGCTGGGGCGACTTCCGTCACATCACCATGACGTTGCAAACACTCAAGCG